>OBKM01000164.1_pt1 | contig 32385 bp, 30 predicted proteins | sample 1519691 | NCBI WGS metagenome assembly OBKM01 (sample SAMEA37050418, study PRJEB22526) | metagenome | biome: saline pan; feature: lake; material: water | place: Egypt | collected 2015 | depth 0.5 m
TTCGCGTGGAGGTAGTCGGTTTCGTCACGAAGGTCGCCGTAGATGGCGGCTTCGGCTTCGCTCTTGCTGGTTACGCAGTCCTCATCGGGGTAGCGCCACGCCCAGTCTGCGGTACGGTTCGCACAGTACTGGACTTTGGAGTTGGTGGCATGGAGGTCACTCTTACCGTCGTCAGGCACATCGAGACGGACACGAACCGTTCGAGTTACCGCCCACGCCACGTGGGTCACAGCAATAGTTACTCTTTATCAATGTTTTTGTATAGCGTTGGGGAGTCGGCAATGCTGTGTTCGGTGGATTGTTTCGCGGAGCGTACGCGCTTCCTCCCACAGCTGAAGCCGGTGGGCTTCCGCGCTGTATCCGCTGTGAAACGTACTGTTTTACCGAAGGAAACGCAGTGCCTGCAGGCAGCTCAGACGGCCGCTTGGTTCAAGACCGGGCGCTGACCCGATCGGCCCAGGCGACCATACGCTCGTAGAAGGGATCACTGGTGAGTGCACCACGGTCGCCAACCAGGATCAGACTCCGCCGGGCCCGTGTCAAAGCGACGTTTACCCGCCGCTTGTCTTCGAAGATCGGACTGTCGAGATCGCCTGAGGCCACAAACGAGATGACGATCACGTCTTTACTCGAGCCTTGGAACCGGTCGACTGTGTCGACTGCGACAGCATCGTGAACGGCCTCCTCGAGAAGTGCCGCCTGCGCACGGTACGGGGCGATAACACCGATTGCGTCCGGATCGACACCGGCGTCGAGGTACTGCCGGGTGAGCTCGCCAATCCGGCTGGCTTCGGTGTGATCGACCTGCTGGTAGTCGTCCCCTGGGACCTCCTGAAACCGGACCCGGCTGGTGAGCTCCGGCCCAAGTTGATCGGTGTCGACGCCTGCCAGGTCGGCGAGTGACCGGCGTGCAACGGCCGCCGTTGCCGGTCTAAGGGCCCCATCGTAGAACTCCTGCGAGGAAAAGGCCTGAATCCGCTGTGGCATCCGGTACTGCTGAGTCAGCGTTACCTGTGCCTGGGGGTAGGTTTCGATCAGGCGTTCAAAGAGGGATTGGCTCAAGTCGGCCGTTACAGTCACCGGCGTCTCGACGGTGGCGGTGGCGTCGGACTGAGCCACCGGCGGCAGCTGTTTGTGATCGCCCACCAGAATGTAACGGTCCGCTCGGGCCAACACGGCAAGCGTCTCAGGCTCGGTTAGCTGTGAGGCCTCGTCGATAATCGCCACGTCGAACGCCTGGCTTCGAATGGGCTGGCCCCCACAACCGGCAGCGGTCGCGGCCACGACCGGTGTCTCCTGGAGCGTCGTTGCCGGGTCGGTCTCGCCGGTGGTCGTCAGGCGGAGATCCTGCATTTCTGCGTGAACGCTCGCGGCCGAGCCAACACGGACGACATCCGTTAGGCCACGGTCACGGAGTGCACCGAGGGCGTTGTCGACGGCCCGGTTTGTAAAGGCAGTCAGTAGTACTCGTTCGTCTCGGGCGAGAAGCGCTTCAACGATCCGTGCGATCGTGTGTGTCTTGCCGGTCCCGGGTGGGCCGTGAAGCAAAAGAAGCGGGTCGGCGCCGACGGCCTTTCGAACGGCCTCGTTTTGGGCTGAGTTGTTTGCGACAAACTCGTCTCGAACAGGATCGAAGGTCGGATCGGCACGACCGGTCACCACCGCGTGGAGGGTCTCGCTGCCGGTCAGGACTGCGTCGTGGACGGCTGTCAACATCCGATCGACGGCGACCTCGGAGGGGTAGGCGTCGACTCGTGTGACAGACAGCTCCGTAGAGAGTGTGAGAGTGAGCTCGGTCCGGTCGAGTGACTTGATCCGTGCAATGTCGACGGGACCGTCGGTCGGGGCCGTGGCACTTGCAAGCACCAAGTCGCCGGCGCTGAGTTTCGTCGGCCGTTGATCGGACCGGCGAAGTTTCATGCTGACCCCACCATCGTCTGTGGGTGTGGTCGCAACCGGTGTTAGGTTCGACAGCGTCTCCTGTGACTCGCCGTCAGAGCGCTCCCAAAGCCGGCGGTAGGATCGTTTGACTGCCAGCCGCTCCTGCTCGATCACCTGGTAGTTGGCCTCGAAGTAGCCACGCAGTGGCGCCGACAGTGGCTCTCCAAGTTGGCCGGCCTTGGACTCGTGGTCCAGTCGGCCCGCCACGGCGCGGCAGGAATCGTGTACGTAACAGTACTCACAGATCGCGTCGGCCTCGTGGCCCGTCGGGATCGCTCGCTGCAGTTCGAAGGCGACGAGTTCGTTCCGGATCTGGAGGACGTAGGATAACAATCCGTCGGTGAGCGAGAACGGTTTCGCCGGTGCCGTTTCACCGTCTGTGTCCTCGAGTGTCGCGTTTTTCGTGTACAGTAACACCCCGCTGTCGATTTCATGGCCGCGTTCGGCGAGTAACAGGGCGTAAGCGGCAACTTGCAGTTTATCCTGAAACCGCGGCTCGGCATTCGTGTTCGCCCCGGTTTTGAGCTCGACCGGTGTCGAATCGCGGAGGGCGTCGACCCGGCCTTTGAGTCCGAGGCGGTTGCTCAACAACAGCTGCTCGCTGCGCCATGCGGGTGCCCCGGTGAGGGACTGTTGGTCGAGCCAGGCGGTGACCGCCTCGGCGTGGTCGCGGACGGTGTCGGCGACGCTTTCGGGAGCTCGGTCGAGAAGGCCAAGCTCCAGTGTGGCGTCTGCGACACGTGCAGTTACTGCGTCGTCGATGGGCCGGTCGCGGAGCAGATCCTCGAAGACATCGTGAACGATGGTTCCGACGACGAGCGGCGCCGCGAGGTCTGCTCCCTGAAGCTTGCTGAGGTGGTGTTGTCGTGGACACTGGACCCACTCCCGCAGATCGGTGACGTCAACGAGGATTGAGGGTTCGATGACCACACGCGAATTGCCGGTCGTTGCGTACCCCTCGTCGGTCTGTGTTGGCTCGATCACACCGAGGGTCTGCCCTGGACGGACGTGGGTGGCCGTCTCGGCCCACTGTCCCCACAGTGTCACGGTATCGCCCGTCTCGAAGGTCACGGAACTGACCGAACGGGTCCCGTACTGTGTGGAGACCTCTCGGGGCGACTCGGTACCGCTTACGGTCCCACGAAGCACACCACATTCACGGGGGACCATCCGCATAATGGTGTCGCTTCGCCGGGCGGTGACGCCCGGCCGGACGCCCGGCCGGCTTCGGCCCCATGTCAGGACTCGATGCGCCGCAGCCACGCCTCGGGGGCGTCTAACTCCTCGTCCGTGGGGAGATAGTCCGGGGACGTCCAGACCATGGCTGCGGTCTCGAAGTCACGCTGGTCGAGGACCGTCTCGAAAAATGCCCGGCCGCGTTCGTACTGACGACGCTTCATCCCGAGACCCAGTAGCTGGCGGAGAAGCCGGGTCAGAGGATCGCCGCCACGGCGTCGGGCATCGAGTTTCGCCCGGAGCTCGACGGTCTCGGCGTCGAAGGCAGCGTCCATCAACACTTCTGCGTAGCCTTCGACCACTGTCATCGTCGACTGGACAGCATCGAGTCGGTCCGGGACGAGAGTTCCGCTGCGGATTTCTTGGAGGCCGTCGTGCAGCTGTGTCTGGAGGTAGTCTGTGAGCCACGGCGCCTGGGCAAACTCGGCGGCGTGGGTCACCTCATGAAAGGCAATCCAACGGCGAAACAGTTCGAAGTCGACCTCGAGTTCGTCTGCTGCGGCCGAAATGTTTGGGTGCACGAAGTACAGTGCGTGGTCGGCTGGCGGTGCATCGGCCAGCAACAGTGGATCGTACTGGCCGAGGACGTTACGGGCCAAAAAACCAAGCGTCACCGACATACCGCCGGTGTTGATGGTCCGCGCAATCGGGGTTGACTGTTGTGGAACCGCCTCCTCGAGGAGGTCAACGAACCGCGTGAACGTCTCGATGTTGGCGTCGATCCAGTGATGGCGGGTCTGGATTTCGATCGTCTCAGGAAGCGTGAATTCGATCCCGGAGACGGCCGTAATCTCCTGCCGTGCAGTCCGCACATCCGATGCGTACGCTGCTCGTGTTGTCGAATCTCGTGGGACCGTTCCAGCGGGGGTAAACCGTTTTGAGAGATGCGCCACCCGGTCCCAGCCGACAAGCGAGGGTGAAGTAGACTTTGACAAGGTACCTCTTATACTCCCGAGACGGACAAAATCCTTGGGGTCTCACTCAACGTAGGACCCGGTTCCGGATTCAGCATTGAGGGCAGCGGCCAACAGATCGGCCGTCGCCTCGATGTCGCCGACGTGTGCGCTCTCGGTGACCGTGTGAAGATACCGCGTTGGTATCGATACCGCACCAACGGGACGGGGCCCGCCGTACCGCTGCAGCCCGCCGGTATCGGTTCCACCAGACGGGAGGACTTCAGTCTGGTACTCGATCGACTGGTCGTCGGCGATCTCTTGTAGCCGGCGGGTCACCGCCGGTGTCGTTACGACGGAGCCGTCTTTCAGCTTGATAGCGGTCCCCTCACCGAGTTCTGTAACGTAGTCTCCTTCTGAAACCTCCGGCAGGTCACTCGCTACCGTCACGTCGAGGGCGATCGCAAGATCGGTCTCCAGATCGTTCGCTAGGGCGATTGCACCACGGAGTCCGAGTTCTTCTTGGGTTGTCCCGGCGAAGTGAACCGTCACGTCGGGGTCCTGAATCTGCCGTGCCGCGATCAGCATCGCATACACCGAAGCGCGATTGTCGAGTGCTTTGCCGGTCACCAGGTCACCGACCCGCGTTGTCGACTGGGCCATCGTCACGGTGTCACCGGGCGATACGAGGTCCGCGACTTCGTCTCCGGACCGGCCCAGGTCTACGTACACATCGTCGACCTCTGGGGTCTTCTCGAGGTCTGCCTCGTCGAGGGTGTGTGGCGGGACGGCGCCGATAATGCCGGTCAGGGGTCCAGACTCGGCGTGGACCACAACACGCTGGGCCTTGAGGACGCGCGGGTCCCAGCCGCCGAGTGGATCGAGCTGGAGAAACCCGTCCTCGGTGACGTTACGCACCATGAAACCGATTTCATCGATGTGGGCGGCGACGACGACCTCGAAGTCGCTGTTCCCTTCAATAGTCCCGAGAACGTTACCGATCGCGTCGGTCCGAAGCTCGTCCACAACTGGATCGAGTTCGCGGCGCAGGATCTCTCGGATGCGATTCTCGTACCCAGGCACTCCGTGAGCCTCGGTGAGTTCTTCGAACAACGAACGGTCTGTCAACGACGGCATGTTCCACAGTGACACGGGCGGCATTATAAAATGGGGGGCATCAGTCCGAGACCGCACTATTTAATGCGAAACAAACCCTAATTATCATGGGTAGCAGGAGACCGGCTCCCGCGGCGGCCACCGGCTACCGTGAGGAAAGTCCCCCCACAGCCGGGGACGGTGACCGGGCACAAGCCCGGGGTAGGAGACTGCCGGCACTGGAACAGAAACGACACGTCGTCCCGTGACCGATGAGGTGTGCGGACCGGCCCAAACCGCCGGGCGTTCACCCACCGAGGAACGAACGGGGCGGATCGATGGAACGGCCACCCTCACCGGTGCAAGTCGGCGCCGTATAGGTACCCCGGCGGGGGCGCCGACGCTAAGCCCAATGCCGGGAAAACAGAAGGGGGCTTACTCCCTGCTGCGCGTTTCTTCGCCGAATCCATCCTCCCAGCGGAAAGTCCCGTTGCGCTGGACCACCTCACCGTCGATCAGTAAAGCGGCGCTGTCCGTGACATCGGTGATGAGATCGACGTGAATCGCGCTGTCGGTACCAGACTCACCGGACGGGAGACAGGCGTCGTACGCCCGCCCGAGTGCAATGTGAACCGTCCCACCCATCTTCTCGTCGAACAGAATGTTGTTCGTATACCGGTCGATGCCACGGTTCATCCCGATGCCGAGTTCACCGATCCGGCGGGCGCCCTCGTCGGTGGCCAACAGTTCTTCGATGACGGCCTCCCCAGTTGTCGCCGCGTACTCGATAACGACACCGTCTTCGAAAGTGAGGGTGGCGTCACGAACCTGTTGCCCGTCGACGGTCATCGGCACGTCGAAGTGGATAGTGCCGGATGCCGATTCCGGGGCGGTGAACACTTCTCCGCTTGGAAGATTGTGCGAGTCGTATGCCACCGACGCACACGAGTTAACAGCGTCCCGTCCTGCGATGGACAGTGTGAGATCGGTCTGCTGACCGACGATCTGGACCTCTTTGCCCTCGTCGAGTCGGTCTTTGAGCCGTGCCATCTCGGCTGCGAGGGCCTCCCAGTCGCGCAACACAGCCCGGTAGACGAACTCCTGGTAGCGTTCGTAACTCATTCCCGCTTGCTGTGCGAGTGCCCGGGTCGGATGCACGGTCGACACCCAGTCAGTGGCCATTTGTGCTTCTCGAACTGGCTGGCGGGCACTGCGGTACGCCGCCCGCGTGTCCTCCGTGACATCGGCGAGTGTGCTCGTGTTTCGACTCCCACGGAGTGCAAGGTAGGCGTCGGCTGCCTCTGTGGCAGCGCGGGCGGGCTCTGAGGCTGCCACCGGGGTGTCTGTCCCCGCCACGCCATCGAGGTACGCCGCGGTCAGCTCTGCGGCTCCGTACACCGGGTGGACCGTCCCACCTCGTGCACCGACCGCCTCGGCGACGGCGACTCCGAGGTCGTGTGCCCCTGGATCTACGGCCAACACGACCTGGTCACCGGCCTCGATCCGTGCACTCCAGTCGACGAGCACGTCGGCGTGGTCTCTGATCCGTGAATCCATATTCGGTATGTGATCGGCAGGCAGTAAAGTGGTTCCTGTAGGCGAGTGTTTTTCCACATCCGCCGGTGAGTCTCGGTATGCCCATCCAACTCGTGGGGGACGGCCCCGCCATCGAAACCGCAGCGGTACTGCTCGAGGATATCGACGCGGCAGTGCAACAGGGGTCACCAGAGGACCTGGCGGCGGCACCAGCCGGAATCGTTGCCGGCGCCAGTGGCGCTGACGTCTTCGACCGGGTCCAGACAGACACCACCTACTGGATCGGGGTCGAAGTTGGCGGGCTCGGAAGCGTGCCGCTGACCGGTGTCGACGCCTCTGTCGCCGGCTTCGGCCCCAAAACCGGATGTTACAGCTGTCTTCGCCGCCGCGTCGAGGCCAACGATCCACAGACCGCAGCCCAGCCACGCGGATCCCGCCACGCAGCCCGTCTGGCCGGAGCAAGGGCGGCATTCGAGCTGATCGACCTGTTGACCGGGACCGATCGAATCTCGGGGGCCGCCGTGACGATCCCTGGAGGACGCCACCGGTTTCTCCCGACACCCGGCTGTCGGTGTCAGCCAACACCGGATGACGAGCTCCCCGTGGATGTCGACGAACGGGGCCTTGAGGCGGCTGTCGAAGCCGCAGAGACGGCGATCGATCCACGAACCGGCGTGATCGCCGAGCTCGGCGAGGCCGATTCGTTCCCTGCACCATACTATCTGGCGCAGCTCGCCTCCAACGCCGGCTTCAGTGACGGGACCACCGCGACACAGGCCGCAGGCGTAGCTGTCGACTGGAATCCAGCGTTGATGAAAGCAGTCGGCGAGGCCTTCGAGCGGTACGCTGCTGGAACGTTCCAAACGGACGCGATGAAGCGGGCACCGGTTACAGCCTTCGGTTCGGCCGTCGGTCCCTCAGCCTTTCCGGGCGGCCCGGCAGAGCAGCCCGCAGGCGAACTGTTGTGGGAGCGTGGCACCGCCCTCGCGACAGGCACACAGACGTGGCTGCCGGCGGACGCAGTTCGGTTTCCACAGCCCGGTGCAACCACGCTGCCGGCAATCACGACCGGCCTCGCAACCGCGTCTTCCACTGGAGAAGCGGTCTACCGCGGCGGTATGGAGGTTATCGAACGCGATGCGGCGATGATCGACTGGTACTCGACGGGGACGGCACCGGCGGTCGTCACGGACGATCCGGTCGTCGAGACACTCACACAACGGGCTGCAAGCGTCGGATTGTCTGTTCAGTTCCGTGTACTGACACAAGACATTCCGGTGCCGGTCGTGGCGGCACAGCTCACCAGGGATCACTGGCCCAATGTCGCCGTTGCGGCCGCCGCCGATCTCGACGGCGCAACCGCAACGCGGAGTGCACTCGCCGAAGCGATCCAGAACTGGATGGAACTCCGCGCGATGGGCCCCGAGGAGGCCAAGGACCACTCTGGGGCAGTTGGTCACTACGCCGCGCGGCCGCCGGAGATCGAGTGGTTCTTTGAGACGGAGGGGGCCGTCGAGGCGACGGCACTCGGTGAAGAGTCACCGTCGGGTCGGGAAAATCAAATCGAGTGGACGGTCGATCAGCTGGCGACACACGGGCTGTCGGCGTACGGCGCGCGGTTGACCACGGTGGATCTTGAGACGCTTGGCTTCGAGGTTGTTCGTGTGGTTGTCCCCGGGGCGCAGCCGTTGTTCGTCGACGAGCCCATCTTCAGTGACCGCGCCGACGCTGTCCCACCGACCCAGGACGCCACACCGAAGCGCGATCGGCCACACCACCCCTATCCCTGAGCGCCACTGAAGACGGTTACTCTCGTGGGGCCACGAGATCGAAAACGATCGTCCGTCTGCCGGTGGTCGCGGTAGTACCGACACGGAGCTCGACATCGGCACCGACGGTAACGGCCGTTGCCGCGGCGTCTACCCGGCCGGTGAGCCATACCCCATCGAAGTCTGCAATGCCGAGTACGTACGGGGCGTCAGTTGCAAACTCCGGCGTCGGGACGTGGGTGACGTTGTAGGTCAACAACGCCCCGCGTGTCGGCAGGGGTGTTCGCTCTAAGGGTGTCTCGCCACACTCCGGACAGACCCGTGCCGGTGGCATCGACCGGTGACCAGCCGGACAGACGAGGGCATACGGGTCCCCGTCAGCGATCGCGTCCAATGCATCGTCGTACCCGGCGTGGCGTTGTTCGTCGTCGCTCATGGGGCCACCTCGAGGACGTGGACAACTGCCGAGGCAACGGTACCGCCAGCGTTGTGAGCGAGACCAACCGTCGCGTCGGGGACCGCATCGCTGTTGACGTGCTCACCGCGGAGCAGTTTGGTCAACTCGGTGAGCTGTGCGGCGCCGGTCGCACCGACCGGGTGGCCCTTCGCCTTTAGGCCACCGGAGAGGTTGACCGGAGTCTGCCCGGTGGCGGCCGTCTCTCCCTCGCGGGCGGCAGTGATCCCACCCCCGGGATCGTAGAGCCCCAAGGACTCGAGTGCGAGGACTTCGGCGATGGTGAAGCAGTCATGGACCTCAAAGACGTCCACGTCGGAGACCGGTATTCCAGCATCCCGACAGGCGGTCTCGGCCGCGGCGGCAGTCGCCGGCGTCTCGACCAGTGAGTCGCGGTCTGCCAGAGCGAGTCGGTCGGTCCCCTGTCCGGTGCCGGTGATCTTCACAGACGGTTCCAGGCCGTTCGTAGACGCGTACTCGGGACTGACAAGGAGGACCGCAGCAGCGCCGTCTGTGATGGGCGCCGAGTCAAACAGCCCGAGGGGCTCTGCAACCGAGGGTGCTTCGAGAACATCGTCGACACTAATCTCCGTCTGGTACTGTGCAAGAGGGTTGGCCACGGCGTTTGCGTGGTTCTTGACTGCCACGTGAGCGAGGTCGGTCCGGTCCCCGCCGTACTCAGCGAAGTAACGCCGTGCCATAAGCGCGTAGGCCCCTGCGAAGGTGACTCCGTGTTGGCGCTCCCAGAGGTCGTCGGCCGCCACCGCCAGGCCACCTGTCGCGGCCTGCGTGTCCATTGTGTGCATCCGTTCGACGCCCCCGGCGAGGACGACGTCTGCCGTTCCCGACCGGATGTCTGTGACGCCTTGCCGGACGGCAACGCCCCCCGAGGCACAGGCACTCTCTACACGTGTCGCTGGTGCACGAGTCCCGACGGCCGATGCCATCAGCGGCCCCATCTGTCCTTGGTTCTCGGCAAGTTCGCCCATGAAGTTACCGAGGTACACCGCGTCGATCGCCGAGGGGGCAACTCCAGCGTCTTCAAGTGCTGTCGTCCCAGCCTCGGCGAAGAGATCCCGGCCGGTCCGTGTCGGAAAGGATCCAAACTCAGTCATCCCGACACCGGCGATGTGCACGGCTGCCATCAGTTGATCGTGAATACGTATTCAGGGCTGCGAAGGCATATGCCTTCAGATTTGAGCCGGCCACCGTTGGGCCACCGTTGGACCATCTACTGAGACCACCTCGCCGAAACGGCCAACGGTTCAGATACCGAAGGTCGCGCGGAGGAAGTCGCGGGTTCCCGGCCCGAGTCCGACTGCGAGTACAGTTAACAACAACAAGACCGTGTAGCGGGGTGAGTCTCGGTAAAGCTCGTCGTTGAACAGGTAGACGATCACCGCCGGCAACAGCAGCTTCATCGGCAGGAACGGCCAGGTGATTCCGATCGTATCCGACAGCCACGCCGGCTGGACGGCGGCAGTCACGTCACGGACCAACGCGTTGACGACGTGTTTTGGGTCGTACCCACCAATCCAGTCGAGACTGAGGACATTTGCCACCCCATCGACGGCGTGGCCCCAGATAACCAGTCCACCGACGACGCCGGTCCCGGCATCGAAGTTAGGAACGACACGGCGTGCTGCCCACCACGTCACAGCTGTCGCGACCGTCGCAACACCGAGGGTCACGGCCGGAATCCACAGCGTGACCGTGACAACCTCAGTCGTTGCCGCGAGCCACGCCAGGACGCTTAGTGCACCCACGAGCAACGCCGAACCGATCGCAGCGAGTGGAACCTCGTACCGCAGCGTTGGCCGACGGGTGGCGATCCCAACGCTGACGATGAGTGCCAAAACGCCGACCCCGAACATCACGAAGTAAATGAAGGGACTGATGATCGCAGCGGTCCACGGAAATGGGAGTAGCGGGTCACCGTGTGCCAGCAACGCGATGTTTGCGTCTTCGATTGTCCGCAATACGCCACCGAGAAAGACGAAGGGGAGAAAGCCGACGACAAACGACAGTTCGTCGCCGACTTCGAGATGCACCAACAGGAAGTAGACACCGACGAGCATCGCCAGTAATACGAGTGAGTAGCTGGCCGTTGAGACGACGGTGTACCCCGGTTCAGCGACTATACCGGCTTCTAGTGCGGCGGCCCGTGAACCCGCAAACTCAGCCGGCGTCTGGGTCGTCTCGTCGATCCGTACCAGCCAGTTAACACCCTGCCCGTCTGCAGCAACAGGCCCCCAGAAGTACCGCCAGAGAAACCGGTCCCAAACCCACTCTGGAAACAGCACCGCTCCAACTGCCAAGACGACAGTCACCGCTGTCACGGCAACGGCCCACAGCCGCAAGATTGTATCACGTGGCGGGGCCATAGCTCAACTCCACGGGCCGCATGATTTGAGTATTCCGAAACGAACGCGACGCTTTGTTGGTCACGTCGTCACGACAAAGTGGCCCCGGCAACGGGTGGGATCCATGGCCCGCAGTCGGGAAAGGTTTGCGAGGGAAGACCGCTCCACGCGGCCTCCGCACGAACGTGCGAGGGAAGGGATTTGAACCCTTGGACCCCTACGGGAGCGGATCTTGAGTCCGCCGCCGTTGACCAGGCTTGGCTACCCTCGCGCGCACCACTACTTACGAGGCGGTGGTTAAAAACACACCGAGACCGGCTGCTCACCCGGTGTCGGGATGGTCGAGTGAGACAAGCATCAGCTCACGGTCAAGGTGGCAGTACTCGTGTGGTGGCTCTCCCTGTATGTTTGTAATCTGAAACTCGGTGTCGAAGTCTACACCGGCCGGTTCACAGTACTCGTGGCTTGGACAACTCGTGTGGGGGCAAGGCCCTGCAAGTTGCACCCGGCTTCCCTCGTATGCGTTGTCCGTCGGGACCGAAGCCGGCGTCGACACCGGCGTTACCTCGACGGCACGTACACCTGTATCGTGGACCGCACACTCAAGAACCTGTGCGTCATCACGGACTGCAGTGACCCGGTACCGCGCGCCCTCGGTGAGATTAAGACACTGACTCCGATACGGACAGCCGGCGCACCCTGGCGCTTCGCCGTGGTAGACGAAGGTCTGGCCTACCTCCGCGAGCCGGGTCCCGATCAACGTAACAGAGCTCATACCGGCGTTCAGGGGTCGACACGTTTGACGTTTACCTCATTGAGACGATTAATTCATTCCGGGCGGGGGCCGGCGGCGGTCGTCGTCGACATCGACGTCTAACCCTTGTTCACGGCGAAAGCGCTCGAGACGCTTGATCTGGCGTCTGAAAAACACGAGGCCGCCGAGCCCGACACCGAGGAGGCCAATGACGAGACCCCAGAACAGGTACTGGTCACGGGTGGCGTAGTACCGAAGCAAAAGCGTGGTGTCGACGTGCTCCCAGTCGAGGACGACCCTATCATCGACCACCGACCGCTCGTGATCCGCCGGCGCCACGTCCGCCAGAAGGAAATCGGTTACATCGTGCCCTGGCGGTAACAGAGCCCGGTACGATCCTTCTACGTGCGGTTCAAGGAGCAGTTCCTGGTTGCGATACTCGCTTGTAAACGCAAAGCTCCCGTTTGCCGCTGGGAACTCGACCATCGTTCTGTCGCCGTCGGTTTCGACGCCCAGTCGATCGGCCCCAACGACCGTACCGTTGGGATAGCGAAACTGGACGGCACGGACATCAACCGGTCTGTCGCGGGAGAGCCCAGGACGGAACAGCTCGATCGAACTTTGATTCTCGATCCGGTAGACGACGGTAAACTCGTCGGCGGTAAGCAGGCTACTCTCGTCGATACGAATCTCGGCGTCGGTGTCGATGTCCCACTCGTACTCGGCTTCTTCGCTGAGTGCCTCCTCGTCGACGGCGGCACCGAGACACCCGGCCGTGAACAGGAGGACAAAAACACCAACGAGGGCGAGTGTCTCACGCTGCATAATCAAGAGACGACAGCCATGAGTTCGGCCGGAAGATAATCGCCAATCGAAGCGATCAGTCCAGGCGGGTCGGTGCCGGGGCGACAGAGGATGCTTTGCTCCAGCACGCCCAGACGTTCGACGGTGACAATGTCATCTGCGTGGCCGGCTCGGTTGACAGTCGCCCGGACCTCGGAGCGGGTCGCACTGTTGACGTTGACGCGACCCGGGCCACGACGCCACTCGTACAGCCGGTCACGTTCCGCGTCGGCAAGCTGTGGAGGATCGCCGTACTCGAAGGCCAACGGTAGGTGTTGAACGAGTCCAAACCGGGTCCGAATCTGCTCGGGCCGTCCCGGGCCCAGACCGAGCTGTGCAGGGGGCACTGTCACGTGCTGCCCGGCGTCGAGGACCAACCCGTCGTCGTCCCACGACGCCAGCGTGCCAGTGTAGGTTTCACCCGGCTCCAAGGTATCAGAGATCGTGCCGAACACCTCGGCGAGAAGCGACACCGCAGCCGTCTCGTCGGGGCCTGAAAGAGTAATCTCGGGGAACCCATCTGCCCGGGTGGTGACCTGCACGTCAACGTTCAGATCAGTGAGCCGGTCGTCGATCAGGGACCGCAGTGACCGCAACGCACGGTCCTGCGCCGGACCGTCGACGTACACCTTGGTTGCGAGGACGACCATCTGTCTACTAGTCCTCAGCAGCCCGGATATCGAGACTGAGTTCTGTTTCGATAGCCCCCATGCGGTCGTCGATCGCGGTTATGAGGCGTTCGTTGTCCATCGACCGCAGCTGAGAGCCACACTCGGGGCAGCTGAAGTCAAACTCAATCGCCTCGTCGAACTCGAAGCGCAGCGAGTCGACGTCACACAGGTAGAACTCGTTCGCTGCCTCGTACTCCCGCCGGTCGTCGAGTGCCTTGTAGAGCCGGTGTAGTTCGTCCTCAAGGTTGTTCGGGATCGTGTTGTACTCGAAGGTCCAGAGGTAGGTCAGCCACCCGGAGTCCTCGTCTCGGAGGCGACGGTACGAGGCCAGGTCGTTCTCGTAGAGAATAAACAACGCCCGGCGGACGTCGTTGAGTTCCATATCGAGCCGCTGGGCGAGCTCCTCGTCGGTGACTTCTCCATCCGGCGGAGCTGCCGCAACCGGCATGCCCTTCGGACCGACCAACTCGTGGAGGTATTTTTGAATGACGGGGTCTTCAAGTAACTCCTCAAAAGCCATTATCCTACTGTCGGGTGGGGCGATGGTTAAAACCATCGAACGGCCTACTCAACGTCGGTCACACGCTTCCCGGTCTCCTGGGGGACGACCCGCTTGGAGGCACCGGGCCACTCACGGTCGGCGGTCGCGCCGTTGTACAGGCGGTCGAGTGCGACAGCGAGGGCTGCCACCTCGGAGTGTGGTTGGTTCGTAACTGCTACGTTGTACGTCGCCGCCTCGTACACATCGAATGGGACTTTTTCAGAGCCGACCGCTACGAGTAGTGGATCCGTGGTCGTCTCCGTTCGAATCTGGTCGGTGACGGCTTCGATCGGGAAGCCGTACATCGTGAGGTGGACCGCAACGCCGGTCCACGAGTGCAACGGGTCTCGAGGGGTGTCTGTCGTCTCGACCACAAAGGAGCCGCCAAACCGGTCCGTAACGTCACGAGCCGTCTCGGTGGCGTCTGTCGCGTGGGCAGGTAAGACCACGCGATCGGCACCTAGTGCGCGTGCGGTCAGCGCCACGTGCGTGGTCATGCGATCGTCACGGCCAGGCCGGTGACCGAGCCTGAGGACGACAATCTCTGGTGGACGCTCCATGGGTTCCGTAGTCGTTCTCGCCGTTAGGTCATTTCGCTTTCCGGAATCGGCCACCACGACTGTTTGAGGTGGTGTGACGGTAATTCATTTGTGAGTCCCGGCACAACCTTCGTAGGTGCAGGTTGTCGGCTACGAGACGGCGGTCCAAGAGCACGGGCCGGCGTTGCTACTCGGGAACGGTGGACAGATCGACCGGGTGCCGCTGACCCAGGGGACGGAGCTGTGCTTCGGGCTTGGAGAGCGTCACTGCGCCGGGACCGTGGCCGCAGACGAACACAAGTTCTGCGACAACCCTGCAGCCCCGTACTGCCGGGAGCATACAGACTACTGGCCCTGTGCAGTCTGCCGGGGGAACTGCACGAAGCCACTGCCAAACTGTGATCGGCCACACGTCGTCTACCTCGCCGCGTTCGCGCCGGACACGTTCAAAGTCGGCGTCACGAAGCCATCACGGCTGTTCGCTCGGTTCCACGAGCAGGGTGCAGACCGGGCAGCAGTCATCGAGTCACACCCGGACGGCCGCGAGGCCCGCCGGCGGGAGACGGCCATTGCACAGGGGATCAGCGACAGCGTCCGGGTGGATACGAAACGCAGCGGGATGCACCGGACAGTCGACGAAGCGGCCTGGGACGCCCTCCTCGAACAGTACGCGCCCATGACGACCTACACCTTCGATTACGACATCAAGCTCGACCAAGCCCCGATTCCAGAGACAGTCGCCTACGGCGTCGTCCATGGGACGAAGGGACGCATACTCCTGCTTTGTGTCGAAGAAACAACCTACGGCGTCGACCTGCGAAGCCTGGTCGGCTACGAGTTGACAGAGGCACCCAGCCAGGGCCGTCAGACCAGTCTCAGTACCTACTGATCACTCCGCAACTATCGGGAGAAAACGTGAGGGCGCCCGGAACCGCCAGGTTCAAGAGCGGATCTCCATACTACCATCTATGGCGGAGGCCAATCTGGCCACGTTTTCTTACGAAGATGGGGCACGTGCTGTCGGGCTCGCACGAGAAGCCGTCGAAGCGTACGTTCGAAACGGAGCACGGGCAAACCCCGGTAGCATGCGAGACTCGTTTTACGAACGGACGGGGGCGCTGGTTCGACTGGAGTCGACACGCGGACGTGGGAGTCTTCGCGGCTGTGCAGGCTGTTACGAGACCGTCGAGCACCTCGGGAGTGTAATCGTCGATCAGGCAATCGAGGCCGCGAGTGCGGAATCCTGCCGGTCTGCGATCACCCCGGCCGAGCTTGACAACCTGACCGTTTCGATCGCTTTGGTTGGCGAGGCCATCGAGCCGTCTGACCCGGCCGCCGAGCTGGCTGTTGGCAGCCACACCGTCGTGGTCGACAGTCAGGAGGGCCCGGAGTGGTTGTACCCAACGGTCCCACTCACACAGGGGTGGTCTGAGCGGGAGTATCTGACACGGACCGTCCAGAAGGCTGGGTACGGCCCAACGGCCTGGCAGAATGGATCACCACCAGTGCAGCTCGTCGAAACCGCGATCTTTACCGAAGAAACACCAAACGGGACTGTCGTTCGGCCCTAACCGGCGAGAAGCTCTTTTACGCTGTCCACTAGGGTAGTGTATGGAGATCGACCCCGACCATACGGCCCTCGTCGTTATCGACATGCAGAATGGTTTCTGTCATCCAGACGGGAGTCTCTACGCCGAACCAAGCGGGGCGGCAATCGACCCTGTCACGTCGATGATCGACCGAGCAGCTGATGCTGGTGCCCGAATCGTCTACACCCGTGACGTCCACCCCACACAACAGTTCGACGACGCCTACTACTACGACGAGTTCGAGCGCTGGGGCGAACACGTAGTCGAGGGGTCGTGGGAGGCAAAGCTCCTCGAAGAGATCCCACGACAAAAAGCCGACCTAATCGTCGAGAAACACACCTACGATGCCTTCCAGCAGACCGAGCTCAACGGCTGGCTACGGGCACGCGGCATCAAAGATCTCGCCTTCGTCGGGACACTAGCGAACGTCTGCGTACTCCACACGGCCGGCTCTGCCGGGCTTCGTGATTACCGGCCCATCATCGTCGAGGATGCCCTGGGGTACATCGTGCCTGACCACAAGGCCTACGCTGTCGACCACGCTGACTGGCTGTTCGGTGAGACCACGACGACTGATGCACTCAGCTTCAGTGCCTGAGCCCGGCCACGGGGGCGAACTGATGACCGGTACAGGCTCTCGTGATTTACTAGTATAAAAATAGTAGTATAAAAATAGTATAAAAAATCATGAACAACCATTAAGTACTCTGAGAGTATACGGTCTCATATGTCGGCACAGCAGTCGGCAACTGATACGATAGATCAGCGCGCACACCGGTGTGAATGCGGCGAGACGTTCGACTCTACCGAGGAACTTCTTGCGCACGTCCGAGACGTACACCGGTTCAGCCCGCTTTAGCTGCTGTGTCAACACGCCGGGCAAGCCACCCGTCAGGCGGACACTGACCCGCCCGGCACAACGAAGTCGGTGACACAACAGCTACCGACCACTACTCTCGAGCAGCCACCCGAACCGTTTCTCCCAGTGTTCCTCACTAGGGGGTTTTTTGCTTTTCGCGTGGGTTTTCCGGTCGCGGAGTTTGCGCTCTAGTTTGTCGCGGGCCCCGTTGAGGGCTGGCCGTGCACCGTAGCCCTCCCCAGAGACAATAAACACGCCACGATCGGTGTACAGCCGGATCCGGGCTAGAATCAGCGGGGTTCCACGGCGTTTTTCGTCGTGTTTCTGGAGATGAACGCGTGCATCGAGAACGCTTAGACCACTATCACGCTCGTCGAACTGTTCGATCATCTCAACGACCCAGTCGCGGTCAATGTCACGGAGGTACTGGGTACCGTATACCTGCACTCCCCGTGACCCTTCGACTTCCCACGTCAACGAGTCGAGAACATCGGTCTTCGTAATAATTCCCGACGGCGCCCCCTCCTCGACGACGACGAGGGACGAGGAGTCAGTCGAGAGCATCGTATCGGCGGCTTCCTGGAGGGTCGCCGCGGGCGTCGTCGTCCGCACGGGCGAGGCCATCAGATCCCGGACCGGAACGTCGAGGAGGCGATCTAGGTCGCCGTCACGAGCCCCGTATCCGCCCCGTCGTGTGCGGCCGGCCGAGCTCGAGATCTCGCCGCCAAAGGAGTCCACGCCGCTTGGGTCACCGCCTTTGCTCTTGTCCACCGATCGGACGGTCACGTCCGTGAGATCGTACAGGCTCACGATACCAATGGCAGACTCGTCTTCCACGACCGGAAGGTGTGTGATCCGGTTCTCCCGGAGGAGATTCAACGCTTTCCCGAATGTCGTCTCCGGGGCGACGGAAACGAGGTCATCGGAGTAGGCGTCCGCAACCGTCGCTGCGTCGAGGTAGTCTTTGACCGCCGTGAGCACCGCATCGGAGGTGACAACCCCTCGAAGCGTGTCGTTCTCGAGTACGGGCAGAAAGTGCGTGTCGCTGTCGATCATCAGCCGCGCGACCTTTCTGATGTCCTCGTCGGGTGACAGCCGCGGAACGTTGCGGACGATTGAAGCCACCTTCTGCTCGGGGTGGTGCTGGGAGGTGGTCAGCTGGCGGCGTGTGACGACACCGCGAAAGTTACCATCTCCGACCACTGCAACACCACGGACGGAAGGATCTTCGAAGACGCCGACGAGCTTCGACACCGTCGTATCCGGCGAAAGCGATTCGAACTCATCCGAAACCACCTCAGAGATGTCCATGGTCGAACTCAGCGGCTCGATAGGTTAATTCTTATCGACCCCGTGGGGAACCGGCCTGGCGGACGGATCGACTCGGTGGGTTCTATACCTCCGGGGACGAATAGTGGGGACGATGTCACAACGTACCGCTGCCGAAACGGCAGTTACAGACTGTCTGGGACTCGGTCCTGACGAATCACTCGTCATCGTAACCGACGACAACCGGCGGACTATCGCCGACGCACTGTACACCGCGGCTCGATCGGTCACCGAACAGGTGGCAGTTGTTCAGTTTCCGCCAGGTGACCAACATGGCGAAGAGCCCCCGGCTGTCGTTGCAGATGCCCTGGCTACGGGAGACGCGTTTCTTGCCCCCACAACGAAGAGCCTCTCCCACACCCGCGCGAGACAACGAGCCACAGACGCTGGGGTCCGTGGGGCGACCCTCCCAGGGATCACCGAATCGGTCTTCAAGGCCGGTGTCGCTGCCGATTACGAGTCGATCGCAGCCGAGTCCGAACGCATCTACGACGCCGTCGCAGATGCCACAGAAGTCAGGGTGACAAGCCAGCACGGCACAGACGTTACATTCGACGTGACCGGCCAACGGTGGCACCAGGATACCGGTCGGATCCACGACCCGGGGTCGTTTTCGAATCTCCCCGCCGGTGAGGTCTTCATCAGCCCTACGAGTGCGTCCGGGACGCTGGTCGTCGACGGGACGATGATGCCCCACGGCCGTCTAGGGGACCGGTCTCTCCGGTTCGAACTCAATGACGGGTTCGTGACCGGGACCGACGACGACACAATCCGTGCGGAAATCGAGACCGCTGCTGAAGACGTCGGCAAGGCAGCCTACAACGTGGCCGAACTCGGTATCGGCACGAACACCGGCGTCACCGAACTCGTGGGGTCAGTGCTACTCGACGAGAAGGCGGCAGGCACAGTACACGTTGCGATCGGCGACGATGCCGGGATCGGGGGTGACACTGAGGCGCCGCTACACTTAGATGGCATCGTCACGGCGCCGACTGTCACTGTCGATGGGACCGAACTGACGCTGCCGGAGGGCGCGATTTGACCTCTTCTCCGCCAGGAAGCGCGAGGCTTTCGTATTGAATCTTCCGTAAGCGGCGGACCTATACGGCTTCACAGCGTACGCTCGGCAGATGACAGCCGGCAACGACTCCGAGCAGGCTGCGACGCCGTGCCCGGCGTGTTCCCCGGAGACGCCAACAGTCCACACGGTCTTGAAGCCAGGCGGCCACGCGACGGTCCGCTGTCGTGAGTGTGGGCACGTTCACAAGCAACGGCTCCCGGAAACCGGTGCCACGACACTGGCCGTTATTATCTCTCAGGATGGTGAGTCGCTGTCGACGTCCATCGAGCGACAGCGCGACGCAGAACTCGCCGTCGGGGATGAGTTTATTGTCGAGGCCGAGGCTGGTGTGTTCACTGTCGAGACGACTGCCCTCGAACTGGCTGACGAGTCACGGCCACAACAGGCGACGGCGGCCGACGTGCGGACGGTCTGGACCCGTGCCGTCGGCAACGTCAGCGTCCCAGTGACCGTCCACCCCCAACCAGGAACGGGGCATCGACAGGACAGCTACAGCGCCACGCTCCAACTCCCGGGCGAGTACACCGTTACCGTCGGCGAAGAAGAAACGGTCGCAGACACGACAGTAACGGTCGAGGGCATCCACCGCCGGGCCGGGGAAGGCGGCGACCGGAAGCTCGACAGCCCGGGAGCGGCCGCCCCCGCGAAGGAGGTTGAACGGATCTACGCCCGCGACCAGGAGCGCGTCCGAAGCCCGTGGGGATGAGCAACCACGATCGGAACCGACAGGCACTGGTCGATCGGCTCGTCGACCACGAGTATGTCTCGGATCCGGCCGTTATCGAGGCTCTCCGGTCGGTACCACGTCACGCTTTCGTTCCCGAGGGCAGTCGTGGACGCGCCTACGAGGACCGGCCGTTACCAATCGGCGAAGACCAGACGATCAGCGCACCGCATATGGTCGGCCTGATGACCGACCTCCTCGACGTTGTGGCTGGTGACACGGTCCTTGAGGTCGGGACCGGCTGTGGCTACCACGCCGCAGTCGTCGCCGAAATCGTCGGCGGAGAGAACGTCTACTCGGTAGAGTACAGCGAGTCACTCGCTGAAACCGCCCGTGAGCAACTCCACGAGCTGGGGTACGCAGTGGCCGTCCGTTCCGGCGACGGAAGCCAAGGCTGGCCAGCCCACGCACCGTACGATGCCGCGTATCTTACGTGTGCGCCATCGGAGTTACCGGCGGCGATTCACGGGCAGGTCCGTACAGGGGGGCGGATCGTTGCCCCTATCGGGGACCACCGACAGCACCTCTACCGGTATACGAAAACCGATGCGGGTCTGGATCGGGAGAGCCACGGCGCAGTGCGGTTTGTTCCGATGCGGTAACACTTGGTGGCAACGTGAGTTACGGAGAGTCAAGGAGAAAGCCTCGCGCTTCAGCGCGGGAAGGATGTCAAGTTATGTGAGCTTGAACGTGTACGTCGTCGTTCCAGGCCCGAGTAGTGGGGATTCGAATGGAAACCGTGGCCATAGTACCGGCTACTGGTAAAGCGCCGCGGGGGGACTCGGCTTGCTCCGCCTGCAGACTGCCGCAGAGGGGCTTCGCTGAGCGAGACCCTCAAGAGGGCGGAGGGAAAAGGTACACTGTGGAACAGCGAGCGCTCAGAGAGGATATGGTCGACAGCTTAGAGCACGAGTCAAAAGGCGTGCTCCAAGACGAGCAGTTGGCGCTGGCGATGCGTGCAGTACCACGCCACGAGTTCGTGCCAGGCGAACAGGCATACGCTGATATCACGCATACACGACTCGGATCGCGAATCCTGGCGCCGTCTTCGGCTGCCAGAGTACTCGAGCCACTCGCCGTCGAACCGGAAGACACGGTCCTTATTGTCGGCGCAGGGGTCGGGTACACGGCGGCTGTGTGTGCAGAACTCGCCGGGGCAACGTCGGTCCACGCACTCGAGATTTCCCGGCAACTGGTACTCGAGGCCCGTGACAACCTCGCCGCCGCCGGCTACCCAGAGGTGTTGGTAGACTGTCGGGACGGAACTTACGGCCTCGAAGAGTACGCGCCATTCGACCGGATCCTCCTCGAGGCAGCAGCGGTCGCGCCACCGCAGGCCCTCCTCGATCAGCTCAGGTCGTCGGGCCGGCTCGTGATGCCGGTCGGAACGGCACCCCAGAACCTGACGGTGGTCGACGCACACGGCCGGAAGACAGAGCTTGGAACCGTGTCTTTCCATCCGCTGTTGGTCGACGGTGAGCATCCAAGCACACCGGAGCGCAACCGGATGCGACGGGAAGAACAAGAGCGGGCACGGCAGGCCAAGCAGCGACGGGCCGGCTGGGAACAGGACTGGATCGACTGGGACGCCGACTGACCGATCACCAAAACGGCGTGTTCGCTCGCTTGTCGGCGTACTCACTGCCAGTTGGCGGGTTGTTCTCGGTGCCACCTACTTCTGGTCTGCGTGACAGCCGCCACACGGCTGACGCGCATATGCCTCGAAACTCGGTAAAGAAAACGACTCAGAAGCAGTTCGACGCCCGAGGCGGGATTTGAACCCGCGTCACAACCGTGACAGGGTTGTATGATGGGCCACTACACCACCCGGGCACACACCATTTAGTTCCCCGGAGACTAACTTAAGCGTTTTCAAACTCCCCGACAGAGCCGGAGCGAGTCCGTTTGACAACGTTTAAATAGGTTGCTCCCATAAATTCTTGCAGTATCTTGTGCTAACCTCTTCTGCCCAGCGCTACACATGGTTGACGTAAGCCACCACGAACTCGTCCCGGATCACAGCGTACTCGACGAGGATACCGTTACCGACATCCTCAACGAGTACGATATCGACCGTACCGACCTACCGAAGATTAAGGAGTCTGACCCGGCGTTACCGGCTGAGGCCGATCCTGGAAACGTTGTCGAGATCGTCCGGGACTCACGGACGACAGACCGAGCAACAGTCTACCGACTCGTCGTTGAATAATACAAAATGGACCGACAAGACCGCCGCGTTGTCTCACGGGAGTACTTCTCCCAGGAACGGCTCGCTGAACACCACTTCCGCTCGTTTAACGCGTTTCTCGACCGTGGCATGCAAGAAGTCGTCAACGGGAAGGAGACGATTGACACTGATATCGGGGACAAAGAAGACGAAGAACCGGTACACGTCGAGCTTGGCGACGTGCGTGTTGTCTCACCACGCGTCCAGGAAGCCGACGGCAGCGAGGAGTTGTTGTACCCCCAGGAAGCACGGCTGCGGAACATCACCTACTCGGCTCCGGTGTTCATGGAGATGGCTATCGTTCGCGGTGACCCCGAAGCAGACGAGGACCGGGTCGTCGACGCCGCCGAGACGAAGATCGGCCGGATGCCAATTATGGTCGGCTCGGACAAGTGTAACATCGCCGATTTCACGGGCGAGGAACTGATCGAAGTCGGTGAAGACCCGGCCGACCCTGGCGGCTACTTCATCGTCAATGGCTCAGAACGGGTGTTGATGACGAGCGAAGACCTCGCACCGAACAAGATTCTCACCGAGTACGACTCCAAGTACGGCGATGAGATCCAGGTCGCCAAGACCTTCTCCCAGCGCCGGGGGTACCGGGCACTCGTGCTTGTCGAGCGGACCCGAGACGGGCTGCTGGAGGTCTCGTTCCCCTCGGTCTCCGGGAGCGTCGACTTCGTGACACTCGTCCGGGCTCTCGGCTTGGAGAGTGACGAGGAGATTGTCCACCGGGTCAGCGACGATCCGGAGATCGTGAAGTTCATGCTCGAGAACTTAGAGGCCGCCGACGTTCAGACCGAAGAAGCGGCCATCGAGAAACTCGGACAACGCGTCGCAGCAGGACAAGGCAAGAACTACCAGCTCAAGCGGGCAAACTACGTCATCGACCGGTATCTGCTGCCACACCTCCACGAGGAGGGTGTCCCCGAAGAAGACGTCCGGATCAACAAAGCTTACTACCTCTGCCGAATGGCAGAGGCGTGTTTCGAACTGGCTTTAGATCGCCGCCAGCCCGACGACAAGGACCACTACGCAAACAAGCGGCTGAAGGTCAGCGGCGACCTGATGACGGACCTGTTCCGGACGGCGCTGAACAAGCTCGCACGTGATGTCAAATACCAGCTCGAACGGGCCAACATGCGCAACCGGGCATTGTCGGTCTCGACGGTGGTCCGGTCGGACGTGTTGACCGAACGACTCGAGCATCCACTCGCGACCGGAAACTGGGTCGGCGGCCGGTCGGGTGTCTCACAGCTCGTCGACCGGACCGATCATATGGGAGTTCTCAGTCACCTCCGCCGGCTGCGGTCACCCCTATCGCGGTCACAACCACACTTCGAAGCCCGGGATCTACACGCCACCCAGTGGGGCCGAGTGTGTCCATCTGAGACACCGGAAGGACCGAACTGTGGCCTCGTAAAGAACTTCGCACAGGCAATGGAGCTCAGCCAGGATGTCGAGGACCAACGCAAGCTCAAACGCGAGTTGGCGTCGATGGGCGTCGAAGGGATTCCTGGTATCGAGACGGCACACCGCATCGAGGGGGATTAAGATGAGCCAACAACAACGAGAAGCCAAAATCTACCTCAACGGAAGCCTCATCGGGACCCATCCAGATCCCGAAGAGCTCGCAGAACAGATCCGAACGGCCCGACGGCAGGGAGACGTCTCAGAGATGGTCAACGTCTCTGTCGAGGAGCGCACCCGTGAGGTGATCATCAACGCAGACGCCGGTCGCGCGCGCCGGCCGCTGCTTGTCGTCGAGGACGGTGAGCCGCGTATCAGCGACGCAGAGCTGCGGGCGCTGGAGAACGGCGAACTCGAGTTTCGGAAGCTCGTCGACGCGGGGTACATTGAGTACATCGATGCCGAGGAAGAAGAAGACCTGTACGTCGCCGTCGACGAAGACGAGCTAACCACCGACCACACCCACCTCGAGATCGACCCCCAGCTAATGTTCGGTATCGGCGCCGGAATGATTCCTTACCCGGAACACAACGCGTCCCCGCGGATTACGATGGGCGCCGGGATGGTCAAGCAGTCACTCGGCCTGCCATCGGCGAATTACCGGATCCGGCCGGACACGCGACAGCACCTGCTGCACTACCCACAGCTGTCGATGGTCAAGACCCAGACGACCGAACAGATCGGCTACGACGACCGCCCAGCCGCACAGAACTTCGTTGTCGCCGTGATGAGCTACGAAGGGTTCAACATCGAGGACGCGCTGATTCTCAACGAGGCGTCAGTCGAACGGGGACTTGCTCGCTCGCACTTTTTCCGCACCTACGAGGGCGAAGAACGACGGTACCCCGGCGGCCAGGAGGACCGCTTCGAGATTCCGGACCAGGAGGTCCGTGGGGCTCGTGGCGAGGACGCCTACACGCACCTCGACGACGACGGACTGGTCAACCCCGAGACCCACGTCGGCGAGAACGACGTCCTCTTGGGCAAGACGTCGCCGCCACGGTTCCTCGAGGAGCCAGACGAACTAGGCGGGCTCAGCCCACAGAAGCGTCGTGAAACCTCGGTGACGATGCGCTCCGGCGAGTCGGGGATCGTGGATACGGTGACGCTGATGGAGAGTGAGGACGGCTCGAAGCTCTCGAAGGTCAAAGTCCGGGACGAACGGATCCCCGAGCTGGGAGACAAGTTCGCCTCGCGCCACGGCCAGAAGGGTGTCGTCGGCCATATCGCGTCCCAGGAGGATATGCCCTTCACCGAGGAGGGTGTCGTCCCGGATCTGATCATCAACCCACACGCCCTGCCGTCACGGATGACTGTCGGGCACATCCTCGAGATGATCGGCGGCAAGGTCGGATCACTCGAGGGGCGACGGGTCGATGGAACTGCATTCACCGGCGAAGACGAGAGTGAACTCCGTGGTGCCCTGGAGGACCACGGCTTCGACTCCTCGGGGAAGGAAGCGATGTACTCCGGAATCACAGGCGAGAAGATAGAGGCGGATATCTTCGTCGGGACCATCCTCTACCAGAAGCTGTACCACATGGTCTCGAACAAGATTCACGCCCGCTCACGTGGCCCCGTACAGGTCCTGACCCGCCAGCCGACGGAAGGCCGGGCCCGCGAAGGGGGCCTCCGGATCGGCGAGATGGAGCGGGACGTCTTCATCGGCCACGGCGCAGCGATGACGCTCAAGGAACGGCTGCTCGATGAGTCCGACCGCGAGTTCGTTCCGATCTGTGGAAGTTGTGGTATGACAGCCGTCGAGAACGTCAACCAGAACCGGGTCCACTGCCCGAACTGCGGCGAGGAGACGGAAATCCACGAGATCGAGATGAGTTACGCGTTCAAGCTGCTACTCGACGAAATGAAGGCCCTCGGCATTGCACCCCGACTGAACCTCACTGACGCGGTCTAAATCATGGTCCGACGAACAACACCTAAAGAAATCGACTCCATCAGCTTTGGCCTGATGCACCCCGAGGAGTATCGCGAGATGAGTGCCACGAAAGTAATCACCGCCGACACCTACGACGACGACGGCTTTCCGATCGACATGGGCTTGATGGATCCCCGGCTGGGGGTTATCGATCCCGGACTTGAATGCAAGACCTGTGGCAAACGCTCCGGGTCTTGTTCGGGGCACTTCGGCCACATCGAACTCGCCGCACCGGTGATTCACGTCGGATTCACCACACTCATCAGGCGCCTGCTGCGGGGCACCTGCCGGGAGTGTTCCGAGCTCGCACTCACCGCGGAAGAACGGGAGCACTTCCGTGAGGAACTTAAGCGCACCCGCGAGCTCAACGGTGACGTCGACGAAGTCACGAAGTCGGCGATCCGACAGGCACGTAAAAAGGATTACTGTCCACACTGTGGCGAGCCACAGTACGACATCCAACACGAAAAGCCCACGACCTACTACGAGGTTCAGGAGGTTCTGGCCACTGACTACTCCGAACGGATCGCAGCCGCGATGCAGCCACAGGACGAAGACGACGAGCGGGTCACGCCCGGAGACCTGGCTGAGGAAACCGGGATCGACCACAACCGGGTCAACGAGATCCTCAGCGGCGAGTTCCGGCCTCGGGAGGAAGATCGGACGGCTATCGAGTCGGCCCTTGACGTCGACCTCACTGAGGAAGACACGAACAAGCTGATGCCAAGTGACGTCCGGGACTGGTTCGAAGAGATCCCCGACGAGGACATCGAAGTACTGGGAATCGACCCGGAGACCTCCCGACCAGAGTGGATGGTCCTCACTGTCCTTCCCGTCCCGCCGGTCACGGCGCGGCCTTCGATTACCCTCGACAACGGCCAGCGCTCGGAAGATGATCTGACCCACAAGCTCGTCGACATCATCCGGATTAACCAGCGGTTCATGGAGAACCGCGAGGCCGGGGCCCCCCAGCTGATCATCGAGGATCTCTGGGAGCTACTGCAGTACCACGTCACTACGTTCATGGACAACGAGATTTCGGGTACTCCACCGGCTCGACACCGCTCTGGCCGGCCGCTGAAGACCCTCTCTCAGCGGCTGAAGGGCAAGGAAGGCCGGTTCCGGGGATCGTTGTCCGGCAAACGGGTGAACTTCTCATCACGGACGGTAATCTCACCGGATCCGACACTGTCGATGAACGAGGTCGGCGTCCCAGAACGGGTTGCAACGGAGATGACACAGACGATGAACGTCAACGAACGCAACCTAGCCCGCGCCCAGCAGTACGTGGCAAACGGGCCCGAAGAACACCCCGGAGCGAACTACGTTCGTCGGCCGGACGGCCGCCGGCTCAAGGTGACCGACAAAAACTGCGAAGAACTGGCCGACAAGATCGACGCCGGCTGGGAGGTCAACCGCCACCTAATCGACGGTGACATCGTCATCTTCAACCGCCAGCCGTCACTGCACCGGATGTCGATCATGGCCCACGAGGTCGTCGTGATGCCGTACAAGACCTTCCGGCTCAACACGGTCGTCTGTCCGCCCTACAACGCCGACTTCGACGGTGACGAGATGAACATGCACGCACTCCAAAACGAGGAAGCCCGTGCGGAGGCCCGCAGCCTGATGCGCGTCCAAGAACAGATGCTCTCGCCGCGTTTTGGCGAGAACATCATCGGCGCCATCCAGGACCACATCACCGGCACCTATCTGTTGACAGACGAGAATCCACGGTTCAACGAAGCCCAAGCACTTGATCTGCTCCGGCAGACCTCGATTGACGAACTACCCGAGCCCGACGGAACCGACACAGCGGCCACTCCTTACTGGACCGGCCGGACGGTCTTCTCCGAGCTGTTGCCGGCGGGACTGTCTTTAGAGTTTACCTCGTCGGCCGGCGGAACGGTCGTCATCGAGGACGGGCAGCTCGTCGAGGGGACCATCGACGAGGATGCCGTTGGCGCCTTCGGCGGAGAAATCGTCGACGCGATTGCCAAGGAACACGGCCGCACGCGGGCTCGCCGGTTCATCAACGAAGTATCCTCACTCGCCGTGCGGACGATCATGCACTTCGGGTTCTCCATTGGCATCGACGACGAGTCGATTCCGGAGGATGCCCGCAACCGGATCGACGAGACGATCGACGACGCCTACGACCGGGTCGAAGAACTCATCGAGACCTACCGCAACGGCGACCTCGAGAGCCTGCCTGGCCGGACTGTCGACGAGACTCTCGAGATGAAGATCATGCAAACGCTCGGTAAAGCCCGTGACAACGCCGGCGATATCGCCGAGCAACACTTCGAAGACGACAACCCGGCGGTGATCATGGCCGAGTCCGGAGCCCGTGGGTCGATGCTGAATCTGACCCAGATGGCCGGTGCCGTCGGCCAGCAGGCGGTCCGTGGCGAGCGGATCAACCGTGGCTACGAGGGCCGCACCTTGTCACACTACCAGGAAAACGACCTCTCAGCGGATGCCCGCGGGTTCGTCCAACACTCCTACACTGACGGCCTTGAGCCCCGGGAGTTTTTCTTCCACGCGATGGGGGGCCGAGAAGGGCTGGTGGATACGGCCGTCCGGACCTCGAAGTCGGGGTACCTCCAGCGCCGCCTGATCAACGCCCTCTCCGAACTCGAAACGCAGTACGACGGCACCGTACGGAACACCTCCGACACCATCGTCCAGTTCGAGTTCGGTGAGGACGGCACCTCACCGATCGAGGTTTCCTCGGCAGCCGAGCACAGCGTCGACGTCGAAAGTGTCGCCGACCGCGTGCTTGATGCTGAGTTTGGTAGCGATGAGGAAAAAGACCGGTTCCTCGGACGGAGGACACGGGAGACGAATCTCTCCGAACACGCCGAAACCTGGCAGGTGAGTACCGATGACTGATGTACATCCAGACTACGATGTCGACCCGGAGATCGAATCGCTCGTTGAGGGCACCGACCTGCCCCGCCGGCTGAAAACCGAGATCTACGAGACCCTCGACGGCCGAGCGGCGACGACGGCCGAGGCCGAGGAGATTCTCGAGGCTGTCGTCTACCGGTACGAACGCTCGCGGGTGGATCCACTCGACCCGGTCGGGACCGTCAGCGCCCAGTCAATCGGTGAGCCTGGAACGCAGATGTCGGTCCCCGCAGACGAGCGTATTGTCGTTCGGCGTGACGGGCCCCACGAGATAACCGAAATCGGACCGCTCGTCGATAACCTGTGTCGCGTTCAAGAAACGCAGAACGTGGGCGGACACGAGGTTGCGCGGGTACCGGAATCACTCGAGGTACTGTCACTCCGTGCAGACGAGCACGTCGAGTGGAAACCCATCGAGGAAGTTAGCCGACACGAGGCACCCGAAGAGCTCCTCGAGTTCGAGCTCGAGTCGGGTCGCTCGATTCGAGCAACGAAGTCACACTCGTTCGTCAAGAAGGCCGGTGGTGACATTGTCCCGGTTGCGGGTGACTCGCTTGTGACGGGCGACGAGCTACCGGTTGTCGGTGAGTTCAACGCCGAGACAACGACAGCCGACTTTGACTCGTACCGCCCCGATTCAACGCAGAAGCTGACCGACGGTGGCGTGACAGCGGGTCCGAATCCGGTCACACAAAAACAAGAGAGTGTTGGAACAGCATCCTGGGAGCGTATCAGTTCGATCAACACCATTGAGCCAACAGACGAGTTTGTCTACGATGTCTCCGTCGCCGGCCTCGAGACGTTCACGACGGCAGAGGGTGTCGTGACGCACAACACGATGAACACCTTCCACTACGCCGGGGTCGCGGAGATCGACGTGACACAGGGCCTGCCACGACTGATCGAGCTCGTCGACGCGCGCAAAGAACCCGACACGCCGATGATGACGATCCACCTCGAGGAAGAGTACGCACAGACCCGAGAGAAGGCCCACGAAGTCGTCTGGCAAATCGAGGCGACCAAGATCCTCGCACTAGGAGACGTCTCAACGAACGTGGCGGACATGCGTGTCCGGATCGACCTCAACGAGGAGACGCTTCTCGAGCGTTGGCCCCGTGTCGACGAGGCGGCAGTCGTCGCCGAGGAGATTGCCGAGACGATCCAGTCTGGCTTGGGCGTCGACACGGACCTAGTCACAGAGACGGTCATCGAGTTCGGCCCGGATCAGCCGTCGTATCGTGAGTTGCTCCGGCTCGTCGAAGAGCTCCGTGAGATCACGTTCAAGGGCATCGACAACATCAACCGCGTCGTCGTCCGCAAAGAGGAAACCGGCCGAGGAGAAGAGTTTGTCCTGTACACGGAGGGCTCTGCACTCGGGAAGGTGCTCCGGATCGACGGTGTCGACGTGACCCGGACCTCGACGAACGATATCCACGAGGTCTACGAGAACCTCGGCGTCGAAGCGGCCCGGGAGGCGATCATCAACGAGATGATGGACACCCTCGAAGAACAGGGACTCGACGACGTCAACGTCCGCCACCTGATGCTCGTCGCGGACATCATGACCAACCGCGGTGAAATCGAGTCTATCGGCCGCCACGGAATTTCCGGCTCGAAAGACTCCGTCCTGGCTCGGGCGGCCTTCGAGGTGACGGTCAGCCACCTGTTGAGCTCGGCAATCCACGGCGAGATCGACGACCTCGACGGCGTCACCGAGAACGTGATTGTTGGGAAACCGATCAAGCTGGGGACGGGTGACGTCGATCTGCGGATGGGATCTTTCGAGACGGGCGATTCCGAAGAGTCAGCTGACTGATGCCACGGCGTCGGCTCTCTGATCAGGCCCGCCGGTATCTGCAGGCGTTTGAGACCGAAACCGGCGTCCAGCCGCGGGACTGTGTGGTCGACGAGGACCGCGACCGGGTCATCGTCCTCATCCCCGCACGAGAGATTGCGACCGCGATTGGGCCCGGCGGAGAGACCGTAGCCGCCGCAGAAGAAGCGCTTGGAACCGATCTCAAGCTGGTGGCCGACGCCACCACCGCGGCCGACTTAGTTGCGAACGCACTCGCGCCGGCGGCCGTCTACGATGTCGTGATCGACGAGCAAGGTGAGGAAACGGTCGCCACCGTCACGATCGCAAAGGACGACGTCGGCGTCGCGATCGGTGCCGACGGACGCAACATCGAGGCCGCCCGGATCCTCGGGCGCCGGCACTTCGGAGTCACAGACATCGAAATCACCACAAGAGACCCAGAAGGAGATGTTTAAGTGGCCACGCCGGGTATCAAAATGTACTATGGCAAACGGCAAATACGCCGCGCGGAAGCTCAAACAGGACCGCCAGAACCGCCGGTGGTCCGACTCCGAGTACGCCCGCAGAGAGCGCGGCCTCGGCGAAGAGTCTGACCCCCTCGGTGGGGCTCCACAGGCCCGTGGGATCGTCCTTGAGAAAGTCGGAATCGAAGCGAAACAGCCCAACTCCGCTGTCCGGAAGTGCGTCCGGGTCCAGCTGATCAAAAACGGCAAACAAGTCACCGCCTTCGCTCCCGGTGACGGCGCGATTTCCTTTATCGACGAACACGACGAGGTGACTATTGCCGGTATCGGCGGCGCGAAGGGCGGGTCGATGGGTGACCTCTCCGGTGTCAACTACAAAGTCGAAAAAGTAAACGGCGTCTCGTTGATCGAGCTGGTCCGCGGCAACGCAGAGAAACCGGTTCGCTAAGCATGAGTGAAGCGACCACACCGAAGCTGTTCGACACGTGGACAGTCGAGGACATCGAGTTCAGCGATCCGAGCACGCGGCGGTACATCACCGTTACGCCGGTCGCCCACACGATGGGCCGTCACGCGAACAAGCAGTTCGAAAAAAGCGAGGTCTCGATCGTGGAGCGGCTCATCAACCGACTGATGCAGACCGGCCGAAACACTGGGAAGAAACAACAGACGATGGGCATCGTCGAGGAAGCGTTCGACATCGTCTACGAGCGCACCGACACGAACCCGGTACAGGTGTTGGTAGAGGCCGTCGAGAACGCAGCCCCGCGTGAAGAGACCGTCCGCCTCAAATACGGGGGTATCTCCGTCCCGAAAGCCGTCGACGTGGCCCCGCAACGCCGCGTCGACCAGGCCGTCAAGTTCCTCGCTGAGGGCACACACAACGGTGCTTTCAAGAGTCCGGTCGACGTCGAGGAGGCACTCGCAAACCAGCTGGTCGGTGCCGCGAACGACGACGTCAACACCTACGCGATCAACCAGAAAGAAGAAAAGGAACGCGTCGCCGCTGCCGCACGCTGACTAAGTGGCCGTCTCGGTTGCCGGATCGTCTACACTTGGCCGCCTCCCACGGCTGGGGCTTTCGCCTCAAACCGCTGTAAGCAAGGCAAGTATCTCTGGATGTGACCCCAAAACGGTTCACTGCCTGATCAACAGTTCTTCGGAGGCGACGGTGCTCCTCCCGGGGCCCGGCTGTAGCAGGGACGCTGTCGCATTTAGCTGAACTGAGGCGCTACGCTCCCGTCCACAACGAGCAGCGCAGTCCGCATAGCGGACACACAGCGGTACCGAGAGCAAGCTCTCCGTCGCACAGCAGAACGCTTTGCGTTCTGAAGACGCAGTA
>OBKM01000165.1_pt1 | contig 32319 bp, 26 predicted proteins | sample 1519691 | NCBI WGS metagenome assembly OBKM01 (sample SAMEA37050418, study PRJEB22526) | metagenome | biome: saline pan; feature: lake; material: water | place: Egypt | collected 2015 | depth 0.5 m
CCATCTCGCGGGTCGCCTCGTAGAACTCCCGCGGGTACGTCCCCATCGTGTCGACGTTGTGTGCCTCGTCGTCGATCTCGGTCGGGTCGATGCGCGAGGACATCACCAGGGGTGCATCCATCGAGTTGTGGGCGTAGAGCCAGTTGGTGGTGAATATTGGCTCGCCACCGACCTGCAGGTCGTACAGGTGACCGTCGTACTCGATACGGTCGACACTCTGTACGCGAAGATAGGAGAGGTCACCGTCAACGAGCGTTCGTAGCGTGTCGAGATGGGTCGCTGCGTCGGGGGGCAAATCACGCGACTCGAGTTCACAGACGATCTCGCGGAGTTTTTCGAGCGAGATGTTCTCTCGACGGTTCAGATACCTCGGAATAAGTTGTTTGATACCCCGGATGTCCATCTCACGAATCGCCATCAGTGCATCTGGAATCGAAACGACGAGACTCTCTGGCAGAGACGGCTCCTCGCCCGCGAGTATGCGACGGAGCGGATTGTCGGCCGAACCGCCGGAGACGGTCACGGTGTATATCGGCTGTCGTGACTCGTCGCGTTCACGCCGGGAAATATTCGCCACGAGGCCGAGTCTGTGCAGGAGATACACGAGTCCGTCCTTGACATCCTGACTCGTGGTGTAGAATGCGAGTGTCGTCACGTTGTCGTTGCTCGATTCGCTCCCGTCACCAGCGAGGAACCCGCGGAGGAACTCCAGCACGAGGGTACGTGGTGCGTTCAGGATACAGTCCGGGATGACCTTCTCGCTCGAACTACACTCGTCACGTTCTTCGAATCCCATGTCGTACAGTACCTCACGGAAGACCGCAGGGAACCGAACCTCGCAAGCCCTGTTCGACCAGCGGGTTCGCGGTTCGAACCCGAGGACCTGTTTGCCCCGGTCGACGACGCTCTCTACCAGCGTCTCGTCGCTGCTGTGGATTGTTGGACAGAACGTCGATACTGAGCCGTCTGCGACGAACACGCCGAGCAACCAGGCAAAGTCCTCGTCGAGTGGTATCTGCTCTCGAATCCCGTTTTCTGACCCTTCCAGCCCGATTCGTACGTCGGGCCTGTCGAGATCTGCCCGTGTGACAATCTGCTCGAAGCGCTCGTACGCGATTTTGCCTCGTCGGAGGCGATACGAGAGTCCGTTCTGGGATGCCTGGTGTGTCGGACTTCCGTGGGCCGTCTGGTCCCACGCTGTTCGCAGCAGGCCCTCGATATCGTCGTCGATGATAACGTATGGTGTGTCGAGACAGGACGTAACATCGATTGTGGGCCGGGCCGATTCGGTGGGAAGCTGTCTGGGGGCGAGAACGAGATCGCCCTCCGAGAGGTCGCTCCCGGCGACCGCCTGAACCTCGCCGTCGTACCGAAAGAGACTGTGGTCTCCGGTGATTTCGAGGGTACGACCGAACTGCGTCTCGACCCGAAGCAACTGTTCGTCGGCTGCGGCACGGTACCGGATGGCCTTCTCGATTGGCTGGACTGATGCCTGGTGGTTCTCGTCGAAGGCGTAGGTTTTCCATCCCTCGCTTGCACAGGTCCGCTTTCGGAACTTGCCATCGACCTCGATGGGTGACTGGAGTTCGTCCCAGAACTCCTCGAAGGGCATAAACCGGGTTCGGCCCTCGGGGTCGATTGCAATCAGGCGGGAATCCGCGGCGACGCTCCCTCCGCGCTGGTCTGGCAGGTACTTCTTGCTGAAATTCAGCAATCCGTCGAGCAGCAACATCACACAGTCCTCGTCGCCATCGCACTGCCCGACGAACAGTTCGTTCGAAACGAGTGTGTGCGTGTCTTCGACAGTGAGGCAGTACGTGTGTTCGACATCGGATGAGACGTACTCCACCCGTGTTACCATATCAACCTCGGGGGTGCCACCGTCGGTAGCCGCTTCGACAGTCCCTCTCTCGTTCAGTTTCCCGGCAACCGGAACAGTATCGCCGGCTTCGAGTTGAGTCGCAGGGATGGATTCAATCGAGTCACCGTCTCGGAGCATCGAGTGGTCCGGTGTCACGGTAAGCGAGCGACCCGTGTCCGTTTCGATACGAACGAGATGGTCCGGTGCTGGATGCTTGGAGATGGCGTCGACGTGCCGGAGCACCTGCGTTCCCTCGTTGGCAAGCGATGGGACCCGGATGTCCTCGTCCAGGTCCTGTATCTGGACGCCGAAATCGTCCGTTCGTGGGTCGTCCAGTCGTTGCTCGACGAACCGTTCGATGGAACACTGGCGAGTCTCGTCGCCACTCTCGTACCACACTTTCGTCTCCGGGTGGAAGCAGTTGCGTCGCTTCGCCGCGTGGAAGTACGGATGCGCGTAGCCAACCGCGGCGGAGGTGAAGCCGACGACCCGGCCGACGACAGCGGCACTGGTGTGGGGGGCCATCCCGAAGACGAGTTCGCCGACGAGGTCAGCACGCTCCTCGAGGTCGTAGTACGGTTCGAGCCCGTAGTACTCGGTGAGCAGGTCGTCGACGAAGTCGGCGGTCCGGAGCATGTGCTCGGCCGCGCCGTCAGAGAGCACGATATCCTGCACCTTGAGCGAGACGAGCTGGTCGTCGTGTGCCAGCGGGTCGCCGTGGATGTCCTCGTGATAGCCCAGTTCCCGGAGGTCCGCGACGGTCACGTCGAGTTCGCGCGGCCGAACTGCCGTCACCGGCAGGTCGGTCATGTCGTACCGGACCGTGCCGTCCTTGAACGCCGAGACGTCGTGTTTCGCCCGCAGGATACCCTTCTCGAGCGGCTCGGGAACCTTCTCCTCGGAGGTGAGGCCCTTGACACCTTTCAGCACGTCGTAGGCGGCCGCCCGCTCGCCGACCGCCTCCTTCGCGGCGGCGAGTTCGGACTTGATATCGACGGTGGTGTACTCGGTCGGGTCGGCGAGTACCCCGCAGTTTTGACACTCCGCCCGGCCGGACTCGTCGGGTTCGACCTCGCGGTCACAGTTCGGACAGCGATACATCGCGCGGGTGACCCCGCCGCAGTCTGGACACCGCGGCCTGTACCCCCGGGTTCCACAGTCTGTACACTCCCGGCGGCCGACCTGGAGGTCGACCTGCCCCTGTGTCCCCTCGACGGCGTCGCCGTGACTCGCCGCGTCCTCGACCGAGCGCTGGTTGCCGCCGGCCTCCCCGAGCGGAAAGAGCGTGTGGACCGCCGGCGAGAGCTCGCGCTCCTCCGATTTCTCCGGGCGACCCATCCGCGCCCCCACCCGCGTCGGGGCGCGCTCCCGGACACGGAAAGGGGCGAGTTCGTTCACCGCGCGGATCGCGTTCTCGCCGTCGTCGTACCGGCGGGCGTCCGGGCTGACGGACTCGAAGTGGGTCACCCGCTCCAGGCTGTCGTCGAACCCGAGGGTTCGGGCGAGGGGTCGCCAGTCGGGCACGACGAGTCGGTCCTCGCGCTGGCGGTGTTCGACCAGCAGCGCCTCCATCGTCTCGCTGACCCCGTCGCCACGGGGCACCACGAGCCGGTCATCGTCCGGCGAGTCACCCCCGGGGTGATGCTCGGCAGCGCCGTCGGCGGCGACAACCTCCGCACGGTCGAGGGCATCCGCGAGTTGCTCTACGTCGGCGACACTCACGTCGTGCCAGAGGTAGGTGTAGGTCGGGTGCAGGGGGGCGTCGTACCTGCTGGCCCACGCGAGCGCCTCCTCTGCGGCGGGGTCGCCGAGGTCGACCGCCGGGTCGTCACGCAGTGCCTGGACCGGCCCGCCCGCGGCCTCGAACTCCTGGAGCCACCACTCGACGGTGTAGGCCGCCGGCGCGAGCGGGTGGTTGTTCTCGACGAACTCGCCGTAGTTGACCAGGTACTCCCCGAGGTCGAGAATCCGCTCGACACCGTTGCGCAACTCCAGGGCCTCGTCGGCGTCGTCGATGCGCCGGACCTCGCCGCTCGCGAGGCGGACGGTCGGCCCCTCGATACTGTCGACGGGGACGATCCCGGCGGCCTTGCCCGGCCGCTCGGTCTTGACCTGCGTGCCCGGCGCGAGAAAGTCGTCGACGAGGTGCATCGTCGCCGGGTGAACCCCGGCGGTCGCGTGGCCGTGGTTGCGCGCCCGGCCGTAACGCAGGCGAAAGCCACCCGGCTCGCTCGGGTGGGCAAACACCGGCCGGCCGGCGATGAGGTCCTCCAGGAACTTCTTCGATGGCTCCGCCCGCGGCGGGCCCTCCCCGCTCGCGTCCTCGGGACCCTCCGCGGCCCTGTCGTCGTCGGACACACCGTCGCCCTCGCCGGTCTCGCTGCCGTCACCGTAGGTCCCGTCGATGAGGTCCTGCAGCCAGGGCCACTCGACCGCATCGAGGTCGCGGGTGTAACGCTGTATCTTGGGGGCTTTCAGCGCCAGCCCCTCGCCGAAGACCAGACACATCCCGCCGCGTGTCTCGTTGGTGTCGACCCGGTCGAGGCCACGAAACCCCGACACCTCCCCGTCACCGGTCGACTCGCCGTCGAGCATCACCGGGACGTGCTCGGCGATGAAGCGAGCCTCGGACTCGCCGGGCGCGTACTGCATTCCGGCCTCCTCGTCGTAGAGCGCGACCTCCGCGGCGTAGCGGCCGACCTCCGCCTCGCGGGGCTGGTAGGCCCCGATGTCGAGCAGGCTCCGGGCGTAGTCGGCGACCAGCACCGACAGCGCCTGCGCGGTCCCGCCGGCCGAGCGAATCGGGCCGGCGTAGTAGACGTTCACGAACTCCCCGTCCTCGCTCTCGCGGATCTCGACCCGGTCGATGCCCTCGATCGGCGCGGCGACGACCCCCTCTGTCAGCAGTGCCACCGCGGTCCGGACCGCGCCCTCGATCTTGCCCGCTCGCGTGTCGTAGTCGCCGACCGTTCCGGCGACGAAGTCCTCGACGAGTGCGAGCGCGGCCTCCTCCCGGGAGTACTCGCCCTCGAGTTCCCGCACCCGCTCGGCGACGCCGTCGATACCGAGGATGTTCTCGACCCGGTCGGCCATGTCCCGCGCGACGGGGATCTCGACCTCTGACGCCGGGTCACCGCCGCGCGCGCGGGCCTCGTTCGCCACCGCGAACGCCTCGTCGAGTTCGGCCTCGATGCGCTCGAAGTACCGCCGGTCCTCGGGTCGGAGCCCCTCGCTCATAGCGGCCAGAGATCCAGGTCGGTGACGGGGTCGTGTTCACGCTCCAGGCTGGTCCCGAACGCCCGGACGTACAGTTCACCCGCGAACGTCGTCGCCGACTCGAGGTGGCCCGCGACGACGCTGCCGTCCTCCCGTGAGAGCGTCGCGTGGGTGTGGGCGAAGGGCTCGCCGTCGAGCACGGAGATGTTACCGACGGCGGGGGTCACCTCGAACGGTTCCTCGAACCTGATGGCGTCGTACTCGCCCTCGTCCTGGTCGTAGAACCACAACTCGGCGTCCTGCACCGCCCCGATACCGAAAAAGAAGGCGGCGTCGATAGCCTCCTCGTTGGCGAAGACCTCGATCTGTTCGCGCCAGTCCCGGCCGTGTTCGAGGCGCGCGACGTACTCGCGTGCGCCCTCGACTCGCGCGTAATCCATAGCAGGGTGTCGTCCGGCCCCGGCAAAACCCTGTCGAACGGGCCGGCCGGGAGACAACCCATATACCGCGGCGTGGCATACCCCACGGTATGGACGACGAGACCGCCGACGGCTGGTTCCGGCAGGGTGAGGGCGGGCCGACGGCCGTCCGCGAGGGGCGGGCAGACCACCCCCGCGAGTGGCCACGGCTCGCCGTCGAGGCGGGTGTTGCCGAGGACGAGAGTGACTACTACGAGCAACTCCACGAGGTGACACTCGCCGCGACGCGTGCGGCCGTTACCGAGCACGAGGGGGCCGACGACCGGCAGCTCGTCGCCGCGGTACGGTCGCTCGACGACTGTGCCCGCGTGGCGAACGAGCTCACCGAGCGGGTCGCCGAGTGGGCCGGGACGCGTGACCCCGACGCGACCGTCGATCTCGCGTACGTGCGCGAACTCGCGGCCCGTGACCCGGAGAGCCCGGTCGAGGAGCGACTGGTCTCGCTCGCCCGGCGGGCCGCCGACCTGGACGACGAGCGGGCGGCGTTGCGGGCACACATCGAGCGCACGGCCCCCGAGGTCGCGCCTAATCTCGCGGCACTCGCCGGCCCCGTGCTTGCGGCACGCCTCGTCGCGCTCGCGGGCGGACTCGAGGCGCTCGCGAAGAAACCGTCCGGAACGGTCCAGGTCCTCGGCGCGGAGGACGCGCTGTTTGCCCATCTGCGCGGCGGCGCGGCCCCGCCGAAACACGGCGTCATCTACACCCACGACGCGGTGCGCGGGACCGCGCCGGGCGAGCGCGGGTCGGCCGCCCGCGCACTTGCCGGTAAGCTGACAATCGCCGCTCGGGTCGACCACTACAGCGGGGAGTACCGACCGCAACTGGCGGCCGACCTCGAGGAACGCATCGAGCGCATCCGTGCGCGTGATGACGCGTGAACTCCGGGGACTCGACCGACGGCACGCTCCCCGCGGGGGTCGAGCACCGGACCATCGCCGGCGAGCGGGGGCTGGCGACGCGTGGCGAACCGGTCTACGGGGAACCGACAGACGGGGCGTGGCGCCGCTGGGACCCGCGGCGGTCGAAACTCGGTGCCGTGCTCGACCGTGGCGTCGACACCGGCCTCGCGGGCGGCGAGACGGTCCTGTATCTCGGCGCGGCCAGCGGGACGACGGTGAGTCACGTCGCCGACTTCGCCGGCCCGACCTACGCCGTCGAGTTCGCGCCCCGGCCGACCCGTGACCTGCTCGAGGTGGCCGCCTCCCGCCGGAACCTGTTCCCGCTGCTCGCGGACGCTCGCCGACCCGAGCGGTACGCACACGTCGTCGAACCTGTCGACGCCATCGTGCAAGACGTCGCCACCCGCGGGCAGGCCGAGGTCGCGCTCGCCAACCGCCAGTTCCTCCGCGAGGGGGGGCGGCTGGTGCTCGCCATCAAGGCCCGCAGCGAGGACGTGACCCGTGACCCCGGGGCGGTTTTCGAGGACGTGCTCGACACGCTCGAACGGGGTTACGAGTTGCTCGCGACCGAGCGACTCGACCCGCTGCACACCGACCACCTGGGCGTCGTCGCGCGGCCGTCATGATGGCCGTGGGGTGCCACCCCAGCCGCGGGAGCGTATCAGCCCCACCGCGAGGTAGACGAAGGGGGTATCGAGCGCGACCAGCCCGAGCTTGAACAGGTACTGACCGACGACGAGCCCGAGCACGGCGTCGGTCGGGAGCCCCTGGAAGAGCCAGAACGCGACCGTGATGAAGATGACAGTGTCGACGAGCTGGCTCGTGGCCGTCGAGAGAACGTTGCGCAGCCAGAGCCGTGTCCCGCCGGTGTACTCCTTCAGCCGGTGGAACACGAGCACGTCGTAGTTCTGGCTGACGACGTACGCGAGCAGACTGCCGGCGACGACCCCGGTGCTGGCCGCGAGTGTCTCGGCGAACGGCTCCTGCCCGACGGGCGAGTCGGCGAAGATGGGCGCGGCGATGGCGAGCCACACGAGCCCCAGCAGGACGAAGTTCATCACGAAGGCGACGTTGACGAGGGCCTGTGCCGACCGCTTGCCGTACAGTTCCGTGTAACAGTCCGAGGCGAAGAACGTGATGGCGTAGGCGAACACCGCCGCCGGAACGGTGATGAGATCGCCCGTCAGCGGCAGACTCGTCGGCAACTCGACGGCGACGACCTTCGAGGCGGTCACCTGTGCCGCGACCAGGGCGGTGACGAAAAGCGCCGCCAGGCCGAGTTGCGCGACGCCGAGTGTGACTGTCGGGGAGTCGGCGGTTTCAGTTGCCATCGACACCCCTCGTCTCGTCGCCGGACGTGTCCGCGAGACGGCCCCGACGCCTGTCGATCTCGTCGAGGGTGTCCAGCGTCTTCCGGATTGAGGCCCGGACCGCCTCGCTTCGGTTGACGAACTTGCCGTCCTCGCCGACGTGGCTGTTGAGATCCGCGAGCAACTCCTCGGGAACCTCGACGCTTATTTTCGGCATGTAATCGCCTGCGATGCCCGGAATGATATGTCGTGTGGATTCTCGCCAGAACGCGAGCGAGGGCCACGGCTGGTCTCGGGGCCGTGTTCGTCGACCGGGAATAGACGTGCCCGTTAAGTGCACGCGGGCCAAGTAGAGAGTATGAGTGAGACAGATATCGAGGAGTTGCGCCGCGGGACCGACCTCGTGAAGCGCGGTTTCGCGAAGATGCAGAAAGGCGGCGTCATCATGGACGTGGTCAACCGCGAGCAGGCCCGAATCGCCGAGGAGGTGGGCGCAGTCGCCGTGATGCACCTGGAGTCGGTGCCAGCGGACATCCGCAAGCGGGGCGGGGTCGCTCGGATGGCAGACCCGGCCGCACTCAGGGAGATCATCGACGAGGCCTCGATTCCGGTGATGGGCAAGGCCCGCATCGGGCACACGAAGGAGGCCCAGATACTGGAGGCGGCAGGTGCCGACATGGTCGACGAGTCCGAGGTGCTCACCCCGGCCGACGACCGCTACCACATCGACAAGCGGGATTTCACCGCACCGTTTGTCTGCGGGGCCCGGAACCTCCAGGAGGCACTCCGGCGCATCGACGAGGGCGCGGCGATGATCCGGACGAAAGGCGAGGCCGGCACCGGCGACGTGAACCAGGCGGTCCACCACCAGCGCAACATCAAGGGCTCGATCCGCAAGCTGACCGGGATGAGCCACGAGGAGCGCGAGAAGTGGGCCCGCGAGCACGAGGCTCCCGCGGACCTGGTCCACGAGACCGCGGACCGGGGGCGACTGCCGGTCGTCAACTTCGCCGCCGGCGGCATCGCCACGCCCGCCGACGCCGCGCTGATGATGCATCACGGCTGTGACGGTATCTTCGTCGGGTCGGGCGTCTTCGGCGCGGAGAACCCCCGCGCGATGGGCCGGGCCATCGTCGAGGCGGTCAACAACTGGGACGACCCCGAGCGCCTCGCCGAGATCGCCGCCGAACCCGGCAAGGGGATGAGCGGCGACGCCAATGCCGACCTCCCCGAGGAGGAACAACTCCAGCACCGCGGCGTGTGAGCGGCGGGACGCCGAACGTCGTTTTATATTTTCGGAGAAAATCACGATAGGTTTCCCTCCGCCAGTACAGCAAGGTAGCCACGTTGTCCGGGCCACTCGCAACGGGAGCAAGATGCTACTCCTCACAGCCCTCCATCACTACTAACAGCTACATTGAGTGTATCACCGTTTGAGGCGAGCTCATTTATACGAACGGGCTCATAGTACAGTTGATGGCAACTGACCACTACGGGACCGAGGGCGGGACCGAAGAACTCGCAACGACAGTAGGTCTCTATGTCCTCGGTGAGATCAGTCTCGGTAAGGCTGCCGAGCGGTTGGACGTTGGCAGGTGGGAGATGAGGGAGATTCTCGCGGAACACGACATCCAGCCCCGCCTCGGTCCAAGAGACATGGAGGAGGCAGCCGAGGAAGTCGAGAACATCCGCGATTTCGAATGACCCCTTCCGTTCAGCACCGTCCAACGGTCCTCGATGCAACCGTACTGTCGAACGTCGCATACCTCGATGCTGTCTCGCTGCTCACGTCTCTCGACCGGCCCGTGACGACGCCAACAGTACAAGCAGAACTCACTCGTGGCACTGACCGGTATCCGTACCTGGCACGCGCGACGGAAGCGCTCTCGAAAACGATCCCAGTCGTCGAGTTGACCGACGAGACACAGCGGCTGGCCGCGCAGTTCACCGACCGACTCGACCGTGGCGAGGCGGAAGCACTGGCAGTTGCCGATTACCGATACGGGCTGATTGCAACCGACGATGGCGCTGCGCGTGCGATGGCCCGTGACTACGCGATACCGTTCACCGGGACCATCGGTATCCTTGTCGACCTCGTGGAGGACGGTCTGGTCACCGAGCAGACCGCGGATTCGTGGCTGAAACAACTCGTCGATGACATCGACTACTATGCGCCGTCACGGCATCTTTCCGAGTACCTGTAACGACTGCAGTCGGCACGCTCAAGCGAATCGAACCCCGATAGTCGGACATGGACGCGGCGGCGGTCCGCGAGCGCGCGCGGGAGCTACCGGGAGAGCCCGGCGTCTACCAGTTCGAGGCCGATGCGGTGCTGTACGTCGGCAAGGCAGTCGAACTCGCCGACCGGGTGCGCTCGTACACCGACCCCCGGAGCGAGCGCATCCGGCAGATGGTCGAGCGAGCCGACCGCATCGAGGTGACCGTCACCGACACCGAGTCACAGGCACTGCTGCTGGAGGCGAATCTCATCAAGCGCCACCGGCCGCGGTACAACGTCCGGCTGAAAGACGACAAGTCCTACCCGCTGGTGGCGCTGACCGACCACGAGGTGCCACAGATTCGGGTGACACGCGACCCCGAGCCCTCGTCGACGGTCTTCGGCCCGTTCACCGAGATGGGGCGGGTCGAGACCGTCGTCAAGGCCCTGCGCGAGGTCTACGGGCTCCGGGGCTGTTCGGACCACAAGTACGCGGGCAGGGACCGCCCCTGCCTGGACCACGATATCGGGCTGTGTACGGCCCCCTGCACGGGTGAGATCGGTCAGGCGGCCTACCTGGAGAACGTCGAGGCCGTCGAGCGGTTTCTCGGCGGCGAGACGGGCGTGCTCGCGGAGCCACTCCGCCAGGAGATGACGGTCGCCGCACAGGCCGAGCAGTTCGAGCGGGCCGCGAACCTCCGGGACGCGCTCGCGGCGGTCGAGCAGTTCCACGCGACCGGTGACCGGGCGGTCACGAGCGCCGGCGAGAGCGAGACACAGCCCGAGCAGACAGACGTGCTCGGGGTCTCGACAACCGGCGGGGAGCCGACGGTGGCGGTGTTGCGTGCCGAGGGAGGAAAACTCCTCGACCGCGAGCGCCACGCGCTGTCGGCCCCGGACGGAACTGACGGGGCGCGAGCGCTCGGGGCCTTTCTCCCGCAGTACTACGCCGACCGGGAGCTGCCCGACCGGGTCCTGTGCTCGGAGCGACCCGCCGGCGAGGCCGTCAGGTCGTGGCTCGACGGGGCCGGGGTCTCGCTCTCGGTGCCCGGCGCAGGCCGGGAGGCGACACTGGTCGACCTGGCGGTCAGAAACGCCAGCCGCGGTCAGGGTCGCCCGGACGGGACGACCCGACTCCGGGCTGCGCTTGGGCTGGACGCGGCAACGCGCATCGAGGGGTTCGACGTGAGCCACGCCGGCGGCGAGGCGGTCGTCGGGAGCAACGTCGTCTTCGTCGACGGCGGGCCACAGAAGGCCGACTACCGGCGACGGAGTCTCCCGGAGGGCAACGACGACTACGCCAGCATGCGGACGCTCCTCCGGTGGCGGGCAGACCGGGCCATCGAGGGTCGCGACGAGCGCCCGCCGCCGGACCTGCTGTTGATCGACGGTGGCCGGCCGCAACTGGAGGCCGCACGCGAGGCGCTCGACGCCGCCGGGTGGGACCGGCCCGTCGTCGCGCTGGCGAAGGCGGACGAGCGGGTGGTCACGGCCGACGGCAGCCACGACTGGCCCGCCGACGCCCCACACCTGCAACTGCTCCAGCGGGTGCGCGACGAGGCCCATCGCTTCGCCCGCCAGTACCACGCCTCGGTCCGTGACGAGGTCTCGACGCCACTCGACGGCGTGCCCGGCGTCGGACCGGCGCTCCGGTCACGGCTGCTCGACCGGTTCGGGAGTGTCGATGCCGTCCGGACGGCCACGCACGAGGAACTCCGCGCGGTCGAGGGTGTCGGCGAGCAGACCGCAACACGGGTGCACGAGCACCTCTGAGCCCCCGAAATCGACCACGGGCCCGGTCGGATAGCCGTCCGACGCGCCTTTGCCTGTGGACGGTCTCCGTTCCGGTATGAAACGGAGTTCACCGGCGATTTTGGCGCGACACGCGGTGGTGAGTGTCCCATGACCGGCAAGGACGAGTACTACAACCGGGCCAAGCAGGAAGGGTATCGCGCGCGGTCGGCGTACAAGCTACAGCAACTCGACGGGACGGCAGACCTGCTGGGCTCGGGTGACACGGTCGTCGACCTGGGTGCAGCGCCGGGCGGGTGGCTGCAGGTTGCCGCCGAGCGGGTCGCCCCCGGTGGACGGGTCGTCGGTATCGACCGCCAGCGCATCGACCCGCTGGACGAGCCGTCTGTCCCCGTCGAGTATATCCGGGCCGACATCACCGAGACCGAGGCGGCCGAGCGGGTGCGCGAGACCCTCGACGGCGGCGACCGACCGGTCGACGTGGTGCTGTCGGACATGGCGCCGAACATGACCGGCGAGTACGACCTCGACCACGCCCGGTCGGTGCATCTCGCGCGGCAGGCGTTCGACCTCGCGGACGCTCTGCTCGCGCCGGGTGGTGACCTCGCGGTCAAGCTGTTCGACGGGCGCGACCTCGAGGACCTCCAGACGGATATCGAGACCGAGTTCGAGTACGTCCGGCAGGTTCGCCCCGACGCCTCGCGTGATGCCTCCTCGGAGCTGTACCTGGTGGCGAAAAACCGCCTGACAGCACCCGTCCGGGCGGGGGACGTGCTGGAGGTCGACATCGTCGACACGGGCTCGGAGGGTGACGGCATCGCGCGTATCGAGGGGTTCACCGTCTTCGTCTCCGGCGTCGAGGAGGGCCAGACGGTCCGGGTGCGGGTCGACGACGTGAAGCCTCGCTTCGGGTTTGCACAACCCGTCTCCTGATGGTGATTACTGCGACTGTCTACCGGTACGACCGCCCATCATCGGGCGGTCGATACCGGACTGACTCGCAAGAATCAGTATGACCTGCTCGTGACCGGTAACGATTTCACCAGTCGGGCAGAACCTACACGTGATGGTGACACTCGACCAGGTTCCGGGGGCCGTCCTTCTCGTCGACGAGTCCCGCACGGTCACGGCCGCGAACAACCCCTGTGCCGTGGTGTTCGGGATGGACTCCGAGACGTTACGCGGCAGGTCACTTCGGACACTCCAGCACGATGGGGTTCTCGACGGGTCGGCCCGCGAGTGCTGGGAGCAGGCGGTGTCAGCGGTGCTCACCGGTGCGGCCGAGGCAGTTACCGAGGAGATATCCATGGCGTCGACAGGCCAGGAGACAGGGCTGCGCTACACCCTCCGGGTCACGCAGTCAGAGCAGTCAGGGATGGCTCGTTGCTCGCTTCGAAGTGTCGGAACGAGTCGCGGCTACGAGGAGACGGTGACCGCGCTGCATCACTCGACACGCGAACTGATGGATGCCGACGATGTCGAGACGGTGTTGCGACGAACGGCAGCGGCGGCCAACGACGTGCTCAGGTTCCCCGGGACGGCGGTTCGCGAACACGACAGCCAGCGCGATATGCTCCACCATATCGCGTTCGGCGGACGGGTCGGTGATATCGAGTCACGCCCATCCTTCTCGGTCGAGACATCGCCACACGGGCGTGCGATACGACGCGGCGAAACTGTCATTGAGGACGTGCCCGACGACGACCCGTACGACCGAGAGGCGTTCACGCAGACGATGTACGTCCCCATCGGCGACATCGGGTTGCTCAGCGTCGGGACCGTCGGAACCAACTTCGACGAGATGGACGTCCAGTTCGCGGAGATACTGGCCGAGAACGCCACCGCGGCCGCGCGGGTTGTCGACACGACGAGCAGACTCAGAGCAGAGCGGGAGCGACTCGACCGGTTCGCATCGGTTATCTCACACGATATCCGCAACCCGCTCCAGACCGCGATGCTCTCGCTGGACCTGGCGCGCGAGACCGGCGACACGGACCGGATCGAGACGGCCATCGAGAGCCTCGAACGGGTCGAGCGGATAATCGAGGGGACACTGACGCTGGCGCGGTCGGGGGAACTCGACGACGAGTTGATCACGAGCGGGCTGGACGAGCTCGTTCGAAGTGCCTGGAACGTCGCCGGAAGCGACGAGGCGACACTCGTTGTCGAGGACAGCGAGGACATCGAGTGTGTGCCCAGCCTGACCCAGAGTCTTCTCGAGAACCTCGTTCGAAACGCCGTCGAGCACAACGACCAGCCACCGACGGTCAGTGTCGGGACGCTCGACGGGGGTGGCTTCTACGTCGCAGACGACGGCGGGGGCGTTCCCGAGGCCGACCGGGAGCGACTTCTCGACGGAGGAGGGCGGGACGGAGACGGGTTCGGCCTCTCCATCGTGCACGATATCGCGGAGGCACACGGGTGGGACCTCACCCTCACCGAGAGTGCCCGCGGTGGCGCGCGGTTCGAGGTCCGGACCGGGTGAGCAATGGCGGTGTCGTGGGTTGAGCGCGAACGCAAACGAAAGTGCTTTTATCGGTCCGGCAGGAACCACGAACTGCGCGTGGGTAGCCAAGCCAGGCCAACGGCGCAGCGTTGAGGGCGCTGTCCTGTAGAGGTCCGCCGGTTCAAATCCGGTCCCACGCATCTCTCTGAACGATAGCGAGGAGTGACATCGCCGACCGGATTCGAACCCTTGGGGTCCCACGCCCGGGAGTGAGCAGGGGTCGAGGCGGGCGGTCATACTGATTCTTGCGAGTCAGTCCGGTCTCGACCGCCTGACGATTGGCGGTCGTACCGGTACGGGGTCGCAGTAACCGCTATCAGAACGTGACGGTCTCGCGACGCAGGTCGAGCACGGTCGCGAAGTCGGTTCGGGAGACCACGCCGACAGGCTCGCCGTTTCGCTCGACGAGGGCGGTGTCGGCACGCCCGCCACGCATCGTGAGCAAGGCGTCGAACGCCGACGTGTCGGCACCGAGACGCGGCAGGTCACTCGTCGCCAGCTCGCCGGCGGTGGTTGTCTCGTATGCCTCGAACGGGAGCTCGCGGAGCTGTTCGCCGGTCACGACACCGACAACACGGCCGTTCTCGACGACCGCGAGGGCACTCCGGTGCGAGGACAGCAGCCGGTCGAAGACTGCCCTCGCGGACGCGTCTGCCTCGACCGGGTCCGACTCCTCGAAGATATCCCCGACCGTGAGTCCGGCGAGGAGTTCACCGAGCACGACACTCCTGGACTCGCTGTTCGCGGCGACGTAGATAAACAGTGCGAGCAACACCAGTATCGGGGAGAACACCACCACGATGCCGACGAAGACAAACAGGAGTGCGAACCCGGTCCCGACACTCGCGGCCGTCCTGGTGGCACTGACGTACGAGCGGTTGCGCGCGAGCAGCGCCCGCAGTATCCGCCCGCCGTCCATCGGGAACGCCGGCAGCATGTTGAACACCGCGAGCACGACGTTTATCACCCCGAGAAAGCCGACCACGAACACGAGCACCGTCAGCTCCGAGGGGACGAGCGCGAGCGAGCCGGCAAACGCCAGCCCGAGCGCGAGACTCGATACCGGGCCCGCGATGGCGATCCAGAACTCGCGGTTCCACTCCCGTGGCATCTCGGCGAGGCTGGCGAGCCCACCCAGAATCCACAGCGTGATCGACTCGACCTCGATGTCGTACCGGAGCGCGACCCAGGAGTGTGCGAGTTCGTGAAAGGCGACGCTCCCGAACAGGCCGACCGAGGCACCGGTGGCGATCAGCCACCGGTCGGTCTCGTCGAGCGCACCCGCGTCGACTGTCGCGGGTGTCGTCGAGTTGATGAGTGACTCGTAGGCCGCGAGTTGCTCGCCGCTGCCGATGAGCCACGCCAGAATCGGCAGAAACACCAGCAGCGAGATGTTGACTCGAATCGGAATCCCCCAGACGCTGAACAGCGTGTAGTTTGCCTTCACGAACCCGAATACGCGCGGGTGTAGTTAATGTATTGTGGCTGGTACACCCCTATGACGGAAACGATTATGTTCGCGCGCGGTAACGATTTGACGTGTCCGAGTTCGTCACGCCGCCACCGCTGGAACCGGGCGACAGTGTCGCGGTCGTCGCACCCTCGAGTGGCGGGGCACGCACCGCCCCGCACGTGTTCGAACTCGGGCTCCGGCGACTCCGCGAGGTGTTCGGGCTCGACCCCGTCGTCTACCCGACTGCTCGCCAGGGCGATGACTTTCTCGCGGCCAATCCGCGGGCCCGTGCAGCCGACATCCACGCCGCGTTCCGCGACCCCGAGATCCGGGGGGTCTTCGCCACGATCGGCGGCGACGACCAGCTCCGGATGCTCGAGTTTCTCGACCCCGACGTCCTTCGCGCGCACCCGACCCGGTTTTTCGGGATGAGCGATAACACCAATCTCCAGCTCCTGCTGTGGCGGGCCGGGGTCGTCTCGTTCAACGGCGCACAGCTGATGAACGAGCTGGCCGTGCCGGGTGAACTCCCGGCCTACACAGAGGAGTTCTGCCGCCGGGCCATCTTCGAGGGGTCACTCGGCGAACTCCGTCCGGCCGAGGAGTGGACCGACGAGCCATCGACCTGGTGGACCGAACCCGCGGAGATGGACACGGCCCCGGAGTACGAGCGGAACCCGGGCTGGCGGTGGGAGGGGTCGCGCCGGGCGGTCGAGGGGCGGCTCTGGGGCGGCACGCGGGCCATCATCGCGTGGCAACTCGCCACCGACCGGTACCTGCCCGAGCCACATCGACTCGACGGGGCGGTGCTCTGTCTCGAAACCGCGGAGACGGTTCCACGACCCGACGAGGTCCGGGGGACGCTCATGTGTCTCGGCGAGCGAGGGTGGCTCGAACGGTTCGACGGTGTCCTCGTCGGTCGGCCGCCGACGCGGAGTCACCTGACTGAACCACCCCGCGAGAAGCGCGAGGCATACCGGGAACGGCTCTACGAGACCGTCCTCGAGCAGGTCCGCCGGTACAACCCCGCGGCCCCCGTGGTACTCGGGCTGGACTGGGGCCACACCACGCCGACCGCGCCGCTCCCGCTCGGCGGACGGGTCCGTCTCGACCCGGACACCGAGCGCATCCGGTGTCTCTGACCCGCGGGCTCACTCGACACCGGGCCAGTGCCCGTACGCAAGATCGCGCTGGACGGCGTTTGCCCCCTCGTATATCGACGGGTACTTGACATCGCGGTAGACCCGGTTGACGCGGTTGCCCTCGCGCAGTCCCTCGCCACCGTGAAGCTGAACGGCCGTCCGTGCGATCTCCTCGGCGGCCCCCGTGGCGTGGCTCTTCGCCAGGCTCGCCCAGAACGCCGGGTCCGAGCCGGCCATAACGCGGTCACAGGCCTGCCAGGTGAGCGCCCGGGCGGCCTCGAACCGCTCGCGGGCCTCGACCAGGCGGTGCCGGACCGTCTGTTTCTCCGCGATCGGCTCCTCGTACAGCTCCCGGTCGTGGGCGTACTCCCAGGCGGTTTCGAGCGCCGCTGCCGCGAGCCCGATTCCGTGTCCGGCGACGGCGATTCGCCCGTAGTTGAAAAACGAGGCGAGCTCGTAGAAGCCACTCCCCTCGGGGCCGAGCCGGTTGGCGGCCGGCACGCGAACACCGTCGAGTGTGACACGGGCCTGCTGTGAGGCGCGCAGCCCCATCTTGTCACGGATCCGCTCTGCCTCGTAGCCCGGCCGGTCCGTCGGGACGACGAAAAGCGAGTACCCCCCGTGGCCGCGGTCGCCGGTCCGGGCGTAGACAACCACCCAGTCGGCGACGACGCCGTTGCTCGTCCAGTACTTCTCCCCGTCGAGGACGTACTCGTCACCGTCCCTGCGAGCGGTCGTCGTCATCCCGGCCAGGTCCGAGCCGCCGGACGGCTCGGTCGCGGCCAGCCCGGTGATGGTGTCACCGTCCGCGATCGGCGGCAGCCACTCGGCCTGCTGTGTCTCCGAGCCGGTCATCGCGACGACCTTGCCGCCGAAATCGACCAGTTGCAGGGCGAGCCCGATACCGCCGTCGGCGCGGAACCACTCCTCGATAACCGCGAGTCGGTCCGCGAGCGTCCAGCCCGCGCCGCCGTGTTCTGCCGGCAGGTACTGTCCCGCGAGACCCGCGGCTCGGGCCTCCTGGATCAGTTCGAGGGGGTACTCGCCGGAGGCGTCGAACTCGCGTGCCCGCGGCTTGACGTGCTCGTGTGCAAATTCGCGCGCGGCCGCCTTCGTCTCGCGTGCGCGCTCCGGAACGGGTGTACTGGAGAGCAGTTCCATGCCCGCCGTTGTGGGCGCACGGATATAATCGTTCGCCGGCGGGCTACTGGAAGCCGATGCGTCCGCTACGGCGCTCGCGCTGTGCGCCGCCACCGCGGAACTCCCGTTCCATCTCCTCGTAGTAATCGCGGATGTCGTCGGTGATGGTCGGGCGGGCCTCGTCGAGTGCCGCCCGGAAGTGTCGCATCTCGACCTCCGTGGCGTCGTCGTCCTCGCGGAGTGCCTCGATGGCGGCCTCGCGGGCGATCGTCTCGAGGTCGGACCCCACGAAGCCCTCGGTCACCTCCGCGAGTTCGCGCAGACTCACGTCCGGCGCGAGCGGCATGTCGCGGGTGTGGATGCGCAGGATCTGCTCGCGACCCTCGGTGTCGGGTTCGTCGACCATCACGAGCCGGTCGAACCGACCCGACCGCAGGAGCGCGGGGTCTATCATGTCCGGCCGGTTCGTCGCGCCGATCACCATCACCTCACCCATCTCCTCGAGGCCGTCCATCTCGGTCAGCAACTGGTTGACGACCCGCTCGGAGACGTTCGAGCCGACATCGCCACCCCGACCGGGGGCAAGCGAGTCGAGTTCGTCGAAGAAGATGACCGTCGGCGCGACCTGGCGAGCCTTGCGGAACGTCTGTCGGATCGCCTTCTCCGACTCGCCGACCCACTTCGAGAGCAACTGTGGCCCGCGCACGCTGATGAAGTTCGCGTCGGTCTCGTTGGCGACGGCTTTCGCCATCAGCGTCTTGCCGGTGCCCGGCGGCCCGTACAGCAGGACCCCCGACGGGGGCTTTACCCCCATCCGGTCGAACTTGCCGGGACTGCGCATCGGCCACTCGATGCTCTCCTGGACCTCCCCTTTCACCTCGGGGAGACCGCCGACGTCGTCCCAGGAGATCTTCGGTAACTCCACGAGCACCTCCCGCATCGCGCTCGGGGACACGTCGCCGAGCGCGCCCTCGAAGTCCTCGCGCTTGATTATCATCCGGTCGATGAGACTCGGCGGGACATCCTCCTTGTCGAGGTCGATCTCCGGGAGGTACCGGCGCAACGCCTTCATCGCGGCCTCCTTGGTGAGACTCTCGATGTCGGCACCGACGAAGCCGTGGGTCTCCTCGGCGAGTCGGTTGAGGCGCACGTCGTCGGAGAGTGGCATTCCGCGGGTGTGAATCTGGAGGATCTCCTCGCGGCCGGTCTCGTCGGGCACCCCGATCTCGATCTCGCGGTCGAACCGGCCGGGACGGCGCAGGGCCGGGTCGACCGAGTCGACGCGGTTCGTCGCGCCGATGACGACCACCTGCCCGCGCGACTCCAGGCCGTCCATCATCGTCAGGAGCTGGGCGACGACGCGTCGCTCGACCTCGCCGGTGACATCCTCCCGCTTTGGCGCGATCGAGTCGAGCTCGTCGATGAAGATGATGCTCGGGGCCTCCTCGGTGGCCTCCTCGAAGATCTCCCGGAGTTGCTGTTCGGACTCGCCGTAGTACTTCGAGATGATCTCCGGGCCGGCAATCGAGAAAAACGAGGCCGATGTCTCGTTGGCGACGGCCTTCGCGAGCAACGTCTTGCCGGTACCCGGTGGACCGTGCAACAGCACCCCCTTCGGCGGTTCGATGCCGAGTTTCTTGAATATCTGGGGGTGTTTCATCGGCAACTCGACCATCTCGCGGACGCGCTGGATCTCGTTTTGCAATCCGCCGATGTCCTCGTAGGTGATGCCGCCGCCGGTTTTCTCGTAGCCCGCGATCGGCTCCTCGCGCAACTCGACGTCGGTGTCTTCCGTGACGAGCACGACCCCCTCGGGCTCGGTCTCGACCGCGATAAGCGGAATCGCCTGCCCGGGCGAGCGCATGAACGGGTGGTTCGTGCTCGACATCACCGGCACGATGTCGCGGGCGACGACCGGCCGCTTGAGGATCTGTCGCTTGACCATCCCGTCGGCGTCACTGCCGAACTGGACACTCGCCTCCTCCGGCGGCGCGAGCACGAGTCGCTCGGCCTTCTCGGCCTCTGCCTTCCGTATCTCGACCCGCTCGCCGATGCCGACATCGGCGTTCTGTCTGGTGAACCCGTCGATTCGCACCGTGTCCGTGTTCCAGTCCTGCCGGTCGGCGCGCCAGACCTTCGCCGCGGTCGTGTCTGCCCCCTCTATCTCGATTATATCACCCGGCGAGAGCTGCAGGTGCAACAGCGTGTCCGGGTCCAACCGCGCAATTCCTCGCCCCGAGTCGTTCGGGTAGGCTTTCGCCACCTCCAGTTGAACTTCGTTCATGGTCCCAATCTGTCCTTGCCAACACTCAGATACCCCGAGAGATATGCTTTGTGTTACCGGCTATCGAGACGCAGAGACAGGGACCGGTCACAGGCGAAATGACACAACCTATGTGGGAGCTCCCCCAAGCTTCGGCGAGGGGCAAGATGACCAACACAACCAGGAGGACCCGATGACCACGCACAGGGAGCCACTCGACTCGGTGCTGGAGACGGTCGGGCGAACACCGCTCGTGCGCGTGCAGGCGAGCCCCGACGCGGTCCCGGTCGTCGCCAAGCTCGAGTCGTTCAACCCCGGCGCGAGTATCAAGGACCGCATCGGGGAGTACATCCTCCGACGCCTGCTCGAACGCGGCGACCTCGACCCGGGCGGGACGGTCATCGAGCCGACCGCCGGCAACACCGGCATCGGGATGGCGATGGCGGCCACACAACTCGACCTCGAGGTCACCTTCGTCGTGCCCGAGGAGTTCAGCGTCGAGAAGCAGGTGCTGATGGACGCACTCGGCGCGGAGGTGCGCAACACGCCGACCGAGGACGGCATGAAGCGTGCCATCGACCGCGCGCACGAACTCGCCGCCGAGCGTGACAACGCGGTCGTTCCACAGCAGTTCTCGAACCCGCTCAACGCCGAGGCCCACGAGCAAACGACCGGCCCCGAGATCTGGGAGGCGCTGGACGGCGAGGTCGGCGCGCTCGTGGCGGGCTGTGGCACCGCCGGCACGCTGATGGGGACCGCCCGGCACCTGCTCGACCGCAACCCGGCGATACGGGTTGTCGCCGTCGAACCCGAGGGGTCACTGTTCGCCCGGACGACCGGCCGTGACATCGAGCGCGACGAGTACAGCATCGAGGGCATCGGCACGAGAGACCTCTCGACGAACGAGCTCTACGACCCGGGGCTCGTCGACGAGGTCCGGCAGGTGAGCGACCGGGCGGCCCACGCGGAGATGGGGCGACTCGCCCGCGAGGAGGGCCAGTTGGTCGCCTCGAGTGCCGCCGCCGCCAGTGTCGCCGCGCGCGACCTCGCCGAGCGCGCCCGTGACGGCGACGTTACCCTCCCGCACGACCGGGTCGTGACGATCTTTCCCGATTCGAGCGAGCGGTACCTCTCGAAGGGCGTGTACGACCCTTTCGAGGAGTGGGCCGACGACGACCACTGACAATGACTGACGACCACACACCCACGAGCGAACAGTTTCCCGACCAGTTCGAGACGCGCGCGATTCACGCCGGGCACGAACCCGACCCGGACACGGGCGCGGTGATGCCGGCCATCCAGCCAAGCACCACCTTCGAACAGGACGCCCCCGGCGAGGACCGCGGCTACGAGTACGCCCGCACCGGTAACCCCACCCGGTCGGTGCTCGAACAGAGCATCGCCGCGCTGGAGGGTGGCGAGTTCGGCCGCGCGTTCGCGAGCGGGATGGCCTCGATAAACACCGTGCTCAATCTGCTCGAGAGTGGTGACCACGTCGTCACCGGCGACGACATCTACGGCGGCACCCATCGCCTGTTCCGGCAGGTCTACGAGGACTACGACCTCTCGTTTTCCTTTGTCGATACGACCGACCTCGACGCGGTGGCAGATGCCGTCGGTCCGGAGACGGAGCTGGTCTGGGTGGAGACACCGACCAACCCGCTGTTACGGGTCACCGATATCGGGGCACTCGCCGAGATCGCCCACGACGCCGACGCGCTCTGTGCCGTCGACAACACCTTCGCCACGCCGTACCTCCAGCGCCCGCTCGAACACGGGGCCGACCTGGTCTCGCACGCGCTGACGAAGTACCTCGGCGGCCACTCGGACGTTGTCGGCGGCGCGCTCGTCACCGACGACCCCGACCTGGACGAGCGCCTGGGATTCTACCAGAACAGCGTCGGTGCGACACCCGACCCCTTCGCGTGTTTTCTCGTTCTCCGGGGGATCAAGACCCTCCCCGTGCGGATGGACCGTCACTGCGAGAACGCGGCGACACTCGCGCGCCGACTCGACGACCACCCCGACGTGAAGCGGGTCTACTACCCGGGTCTGGAGACCCACCCGGGCCACGACCTGGCCGCGACACAGATGGACGACTTTGGCGGGATGGTGAGTTTCGAGCTCGACGCGACGCTCGACGAGACCGCCGCCTTCGTCTCCGGGACCGAGCTGTTCACGCTCGCGGAGAGTCTCGGCGGCGTCGAGAGCCTCGTCGAGCAACCGGCCACGATGACCCACGCCGCGGTGCCACGCGAGGAGCGACTCGACGCCGGCCTGACCGACGGACTGGTGCGGGCGAGTGTCGGGGTCGAACACGCCGAGGACCTGTGGACCGATATCGAGACCGCCATCGAGCGGGCGCTCGCGTGACACTTTCCTGTCCGACCCGGCGGTGTCTCGCCGCTGTGCCGGTCGGTCCGGCCACAACCAGCACGCACTTACCGGTACCTCCCGAAGCGAGGGCATGCGCATCGCCGACCGGGCGCGGGCAGAGGGGGACCGCGAGCGCCTGACGGTCGTGCCGGAGAGTCTCGACGACCTCTGGCACCTCTCGCACATCGTCGAACCGGGCGACCGGGTGGCCGGTGACACCACCCGGCGCATCCAGCGCAACGACGACCAGTTGCGCGACACGGGTGGCGAGCGCGAACACCTCTGGGTCGAACTCGGCGTCGAGACCGTCGAGTTCGCGCGGTTCGCCAACCGGCTCCGGGTCGGCGGCCTCATCGAGGACTGCTCGCGGGAGGACCAGCTCGGCCAGCACCACACCCTCAACGTCGAACAGCACACGGAACTCGAGATCGAGAAGGCGTTCAAGCCAGACCAGCGCGACCGCCTGGAGTCGGCCGTCGAGGCAACCGAGAACCCGGATGTCGCGGTCGCAACCGTCGAGGAGGGACAGGCTTACGTCCACACCGTCGCCCAGTACGGCACCGAGGAGCGGGCCGCGATCCGCGGGCCGACGGGCAAGGGTGAGTACGCCCGCCCCCGCGAGGAACTGTTCGCGGAACTCGCCGACGTGCTCGCGCGGACGGACGTCGACGCCATCGTGCTCGCCGGGCCGGGCTTTACGAAGACCGACGCCCTGGAGTATATCGAGGCAGAGGCCCCCGACGTTGCCGAGCACGTCACCACCGTCGACACGTCGAGTGTCGGCGACAGGGGTGTCCACGAGGTGCTCAAGCGCGGTGCCGTCGAGGAGATTCAGGAGCAGACACGCATCGCCGAGGAGTCGGCACTGGTCGACGAGTTGACCGCGCGCATCGCCGAGGGGGCGAAGGTGGCCTACGGTCCCGACCAGGTCGCGCGGGCCGCGGACTACGGCGCGGTCGAGCACCTGCTCGTGCTCGACGAGCGCCTCCGCGCCGAGCGTGCCGGCGAGGGCGACTGGGGGATCGATATCGACCGGGTCATCGAGACGACCGAGCAGAAAGGCGGCGAGGTGACGGTCTTCTCCGGCGAGTTCGACCCCGGTGGACAGCTCGCCAACCTCGGCGGTATCGCCGCACTGCTTCGCTACCGGCTCGACTAGCCGTCCCGTCCTGGCGGGTGCGGGACAAGGTTCAAGCCCGCGTCCGCACAATAACAGGTATGTACAGTGCTCGCGAGGAGCAGGACAACGCCGAGTGGCTGGCCGACCTCGACACGGCCGCAGACCGCCTCGAACTCGGGGCCGACGCGCGGTCCTACGCCCGGGACATCTTCCTCTCGGGCGTTCCCGAGCGGGACCGCTCGAAGCCGGCGGCCGTCGCCGCTGCGCTCTACGCCGGCACACTTCTCGCGGGTGACCAGCGCTCACAGGCGACTGTCGCCGAGGCCGTCGGGGTCTCCCGACTCGCCGTGCAACAGCACTGGAAGGGCCTCATCGAGGCCGCCGGACTGGACGCCCCCGACTGGTAGTCAGTGCTCGGCCACGCGGCCGTCACGGCCCGGCGTGAGTGCCCCGTGCTCGTCTACCTCCCCGCGGACGATGCGCGTCGAGGAGAGCAACTCCCCGTCGGCGGCGTAGACGGGGTCGACGACCACCAGACGGAGCGGCTCTCGTCCCCGCTCGCGGCGGAGTTCGTTGACGCGCCTGCCGCCGGTCTCGGTCTCCGGCGAGACCACGAGCGCATCGAAACCCGGCTCGGTCGCGATACCGGTCGGCGATTCGAGTTTCCTGACCGTGAACCCGGGGCCGGTGTACCCGTCGAGTTCGGCGACCAGGTCTGCCCGACGCGCCGCGTACGGGCGAACCGGGCGGTCCTCGTCGCGGGTCTGCACGGCGAGGTCGTCGCTGGTGAGACCGACCGTCACCGCACCGAGGTCGAACGCCCGCTCGAAAAGCGCGCGGTGGCCGTCGTGTATCGGGTCGAAGGTTCCACCGAGCGCGACGTTCATACCCGGGTCGACGGTGTCGTCGCTGTTGTGTGTTGTGGTCCCGGGGTCACGACTCCTCGTCGTCACCGCGCCGGTCCGGTTCGTTCCCGTTCTCCTCGGAACTGTCCCCGGCATCGTCGGTTTCGGTGTCGTCGGTGCCGTGAACGTCGAGCACGTCGGCCGTTCCCTCCTCGTGTTCGTCGCGGACGGTGATCGTCACCGGTTCGCTGTCGCCGCCGTCGTCACCATCGAGGTAGTCGTCGAGATTGAACACGGTGTTGAGCTGCTGCTGGACGTCACCGACCATCTCGGAGACGAGTTCGCTCGGCGGAAAGGCGCTGTACTCGTAGGGGTTGTTGCCCGCGCCGTCGTTCTCGCGTTTGGTCCGCGTGACGTGCCCGTCGTCGTGGAGTTCCACGAGTGCCTCCCGGACTGTACTCGGGTACAACCCCGTCCCGTTCGCGACCTCCTGGCTGGTGCTGTCGGGGTGCTGACAGAGATAGATGTAGATGCGCGCACGGGTATCCGTGTCGAGGATCCAGGACAGCAGGTCGATGACGTTCTCGTCGAACTGCGTGCGGGCACGACCGGCCTCCTGCTCGAGTCGCTCTCGCACGTCCGGTGTGTCGTCTCCACCGGAGCCATCCGAATCAGCCCCCTCTCCGTCGTCCGGTGTATCGTCGGCAGCCATACCTGATGAAACGATACTGTCTCATAAAAGCCTTGCTTCGGGGTCGTCGCCGCCCAGACGGCACGCTCTTTGTCGGCCGCCCCGGAACGGGAATATGGAGACACTCGACGGGGTACGGGTCCGCGACCGGGCCGTCCTCCTCGGGGACGTGCTCGTGCTGTCGGACCTGCACGTCGGCAAGGTCGCGGCGTCGAACGTCGAGGCTCCCGTCGGTGCCGGCACGGACATGGTCGACCGCGTCGAGGCGCTTCTCGAACGGTTCGACCCGGAGACGGTCGTCGTTGCGGGCGACCTGTTGCACTCCTTCGAGACGGTACCCCGACTCGTCGAGGAGACACTCGATGGGTTCCGACGAGCGGCCGACGCGGCGGACGCCGAGATGGTCGTCACGCCGGGCAATCACGACACGATGCTCGATGCCGTCTGGGGTGGGCCACGAACCCCCGAGTACCGCGTCGGTGACACGGTCATCTGTCACGGGCACGTCGAACCCGAGGCGGATGCCGACCGGTACATCGTCGGGCACGACCACCCGACAATCACCATCGAGGGGCACACCCGACCCTGCTACCTGGCCGGTGACGCGGTCTACCGCGGCGCGAACCTGCTGATGATGCCCGCGTTCAACCGTCTCGTCTCGGGGGTCGAGATAAACGAGATGAGCGCGACCGACTTTCTCTCGCCGCTTGTCCGCGATGCCGACGCGCTCGCGCCCGTCGTCCGCGACGAGACCGGCGAGGAGACGCTCGCGTTCCCCCCGCTCGGGGAGTTTCGCCACCGGCTGTGAGCCGCGAGTCGTCACGGGCTCGGACCGCAGGAGCTAATCCCCGCGACCCCCAAGAGACGGTATGAGTGACCGTCTCAACCGGCCGGCGACAACCGCCGTGCGACAGTGTCTGAACCTCGGACGCAACGAGTCCTGTGTCGTCGTCACGGACGAGAAACGCGAGTCCATCGGCCGGGCGCTGTACGACGTGGCCGCCGAGATAAGCGACGACGTGGCGCTGGTGTTTTCGCCCGTCGGTGAGCAACACGGCGCGGAGCCACCGGCACCCGTCGCGGCAGCGATGGCCGGCGCAGATGTCGCGCTCGCGCCGACGACGAAGAGTCTGAGTCACACGACCGCCCGCGCGGAGGCAACCGCCGGTGGGACCCGTGCCGCGACACTGCCCGGTATCACCGAGGACGTGTTCGTGACCGGGCTGGATGCCGACTACGAGCGTGTCGCCGCGGCCTGCGAGTCGGTTCTCGACCAGGTTGCGGGGGCCGACCAGCTCCGGATCACCTCGCCACAGGGCACCGATATCACGGTCGAACCAGGCGACCGCGCGTGGCACCCCGACACCGGTATCGTCCACGAGCCCGGCGCGTTCTCGAATCTGCCCGCCGGCGAGGTGTTCGTCAGCCCGGAGACCGCGACCGGGCGGGTTGTCGTCGACGGCACGATGCGACCGCACGGGCTGCTCGACGGAACGGTCCCGTTCACCGTCGAGGACGGCACCGTCACCAGTGTCGAGGACGAGGCGGTTCGCGCGGAACTCGATGCCGCCGCCCGGGAGGCCGGCGACGATGTCTACAACCTCGCGGAACTCGGTATCGGAACCAACGTCGGCGTGACCGAACTCGTCGGCTCGGTCCTGCTCGACGAGAAGGCCGGCGGTACCGTCCACCTCGCCATCGGTGACGACCACGCCATCGGCGGTGAGATCGAGGTTCCGATCCACCTCGACGGCGTTCTCACCGAGCCGACAGTGTACGCCGACGGCGAGGTCGTCGACCTGCCACAGGGTGGGTAGGCCGAGGTTTATCTACCGGGACGGGACCACCCGGGGATATGCCCAGGAACCTGTGGCACGACGAACGCGCGATCGAAGGACTCCCGGTACGGCTCGTGATCGCACTCGTGGTCGGCATCGCGTCTCTCGCGGTGATGATGAGTGTCATCGGCGGCCTCGACGCCTTTGGCTCGACCGAACTCGACACCGACCCGGAGCCCGAGATAATCGAGGCCGGTGACGCGACCGACGTCGAGGTTGCGGTGCTCGACCCCGACGGCGACCCGATTCAGGACGCGACTGTCGTCGCAACCGGTGACACCGCACAACTGGACGGGATGCGGACGGCAGAGACAGACGAGAACGGAACCGCGGTCCTCGAGGACCTGGAGGCGACCCTCCAGCCCAACCAGGACCAGGGGACGATCGAACTCGACATCAGGCCGCCGAGTGACGGTGACTACACGGACGACCGCGAGAACACAGACATCCTGGTGTTGGAGCCCTAGTCCCAGTCGATCCAGTCGAGTTCCCAGCCACGGCGGCGTTGCTGGTCCCGGCGCGCCCGTTCGCGGTCCTCGCGGCGGGTGCGGTTGCGCTCGACGGTGTCGGTCCGCTCGCCCTCGACCAGCATCGGCTCGAACGCACAGCCCCCCAGCCGCGTCGTGTCGCCGTCGGCCTCGACAACGGCGAGTGACTGCTCGTTGCCCCCGAGTGGCATCACCAGCCGACCGCCGGGTGCGAGCTGTGCGAGCAACGCCTCGGGCGGGCTGACCGCCGCGGCCTCCAGCAGGATGCGGTCGTACGGCGCGTACTCCGGAAGCCCGTTTGCGCCGTCGCGGCGGTCGACCAGCACCGCCTCGTGACCGCTCTTTGCGAGGTTCTCCCGCGCCTCGGCGACGAGTCGCCTGGTGATATCGACCGCCTGGACGCGCTCGGGGCCGACGACCTCCGCGAGAAGTGCCGCCGTGTAGCCGACGCCCGCACCGACGACAAGCACCGAGTCGCCCCGCTTCGGGTCGAGCGGTTCCAGCAGGCGCGCGACCGTGCTCGGCGCGAGCACGCGCGTGCCGAGGCGCTCGAACGCGCGGTCGGCGTAGGCGCTTCGCTCGTCGGGGACGAACACCTCGCGTGGCACCGCCCGCATCGCGACCGAGAGCGCCTCGCTCTCGAGACAGCCCTTGCTCTCGTGTTCCAGCCCGGCCACCATGTCCTCGCGCAACACCGCGGTGTCCATACCACGCCTTGGCGCGAGCGGTAATGAATTGTGTGCTCGACGCCGTCAGCGCCACGCGTCGGGCGCAAACTCGAGACGCCGACGAGCCCCCGCTCGTGGAACCGCTCGAAGGCAGCGAGTGTCTCCAGTGGCTCGTACGCGCCAGCCGACCGGTGGACGTACAGCAGGTCGACGTAGTCGACACCGAGTCGGTCGAGACTCGCCACACTGGTCGGAGTCGTCGTTCTCCCAGGTGCCGGGTCCGGGCATCGGCATTCCGTCGACCGCCGGCGCGTCTGTTGTCGTGTTCGCTGTTTCACCCGGAGACCGGAAAGCCGCTGGGGGCACCGCCGGACGGAAGTCCGGGCGTATATACCGGCCGGGTCACAACGTGAGGTATGCCGAACTATCCGACACACGCACGCTGGGGTCGTATCGGCGCGGTTGTTGCGGCACTGGGGCTCGGTGTCGGGCTCTTCACGCTGTTCGAGTCGCCGCTGCTGGCCGGGGGTGGGGCGCTCGGCGCGGCGACCGCAACGTTTGTCGGTGCTATCTTCCCCGATATCGACCACCACAAGTCGGTCCCCCGGCGGAAGGCCGTGCGGGGGCTCAGCCTGCTCGTCGTGTTCGGGGTCGCCACGCTCGCCGCGCTCAACTTCGAGCTGCTCGTCGGGCTCGCGGAGACGGCCGTTCGTGACCTGCTCGACGACCCCGGGGTGCCACCAGAGATAGTTGCCGGTGTCGGCGTCGCCGGTGTTGCACTCGTCGCGGTTGGCCTCGTCGACCCCGTTGTCGACCTCGTGACGGTCCGCCACCGCGGCTGGACCCACGACCCGCTCGCGATGCTCGCGCTGACGGCTGTGCTCGCGGGCCTCGTCTGGCTCTCGACGAGTGACCTCTCGACGGCGCGACAGGTAACCGCGGTCGCGGTCGTCGGGAGTTTCTTCTGTGGCTCGCTCATCCACCTGGGGCTGGACGGGGAGATACGCTGACCGACCGGGAACCGACAGGGTTTCACGCCCGGGAACCGACGGGCGTAACGAATGAGCCGCGAGTACATCGAGGTGCGCGGGGCCGCCGAGAACAATCTCGAAGATATCGACGTCGAGATCCCCCGCGAGGAGCTGACGGTCGTGACCGGCCTCTCTGGTTCGGGCAAGAGTTCGCTTGCGTTCCAGACCATCTACGCCGAGGGCCAGCGCCGGTACATCGAGTCGCTGTCGGCTTACGCCCGGAACTTCCTCGGACAGATGGACAAGCCACAGGTCGAGAGCGTCGAGGGGCTCTCCCCGGCAGTCTCTATCGACCAGAAAAACGCCGCGAACAACCCGCGGTCGACGGTCGGAACCGTCACCGAACTCCACGATTACCTCCGCCTGCTGTATGCCCGGGTCGGCACGCAGTACGACCCCGTCACCGGCGAGGCGGTCGGTGAACAGTCCGCCCAGGAGATGGTCGAGCAGATTCTCGGCCTGCCGGAGGGGACCCGCGCGAAGATCGCCGCGCCGGTTGTCCGCGACCAGAAAGGCGAGTTCGAGGACCTGTTCGAGCGACTCGTCGCCGACGGCTACACCCGCGTCGAGGTCGACGGCGAGGCGCTCGACCTGACCCTCGAGGAACCCGACCTCGACCAGAACTACGACCACACCATCGACGTGATCGTCGACCGGGTCAGGGTGTCGCCGGACGCCCGCTCGCGCATCGCCGATTCCGTCGACACGGCACTCGAAGAGGCCGATGGCACGCTCAAGCTCATCGTGCCCGACCCGCCGGCCGAGACCCCGTTCGCGTCGAACACCCGCTCGACGGGCGCGCTCGCGGGCGAGACCGACGACCGTCTCGAGGTCGAGTTCTCCGAGGACCTCGGCAACCCGAACTCGGAGTTTCAGTTCTCCGAGATCGAGACCCGGTCGTTCTCGTTCAACAGCCCCTACGGGGCCTGTCCGGAGTGCGAGGGCATCGGCTCGACAAAGGAAATCGACGAGGAACTCGTCGTGCAGGACCCCTCGAAGCCACTCAAGCACGTCTTCGAGCCCTGGAGCTACAGCCGCACCTACTACTCGCGGCAACTCAACAACGTCGCCGAGCACTTCGGCCTCTCGCTCGACCGGCCCTTCGAGGACCTCGATCCCGAGGTACGGCGGCAGTTTCTCTACGGAACCGACGAGCAGGTCCACTTCCAGTGGGCGACAAAAAACGGCGTCCGGGAGAAGACAGAGCGCTTCGAGGGGGTCATCCCCAACCTGGAGCGGCGACACGTCGAGACCGACAGCGAGCGCACCCGCGACCACATCGAGGAGTTCATGTCCGTCACGACCTGTCCGGCCTGTGACGGCACCCGCCTGAAGGAACAGTCCCGGCACGTCCGCGTCGCCGGGACGGCACTCACCGAGGTCAACCGGATGTCTATCGGTGACGCGCTCGCGCACTTCGAGGGGCTCGAGGAGGACCTCGGCGAGCGCGACCGCACCATCGCCGCGGAGATTCTCAAGGAGATCCGCGCCCGACTCGGATTCATGCAGGAGGTCGGGCTGGAGTATCTCACGCTCGACCGCGAGGCCTCGACACTGTCGGGCGGCGAGAGCCAGCGCATCCGGCTCGCGACACAGATCGGCTCGGGACTCGTGGGCGTGCTCTACGTGCTCGACGAGCCCTCTATCGGGCTCCACCAGCGCGACAACGACCGCCTGCTCGACACCCTGGAAGAACTGCGCGACATCGGCAACACGCTCGTCGTGGTCGAGCACGACACCGAGACGATGCGCCGGGCGGACAACATCGTCGACATGGGACCTGGTCCGGGCAAGCGCGGCGGCGAGGTGGTCGTCTCGGGGTCACTCGAGACTGTTACCGGCTGCGAGGCGAGTGTCACCGGCGACTACCTCGCCGGCCGGCGCTCGATTCCCGTCCCGGAGACACGACGTGACCCGGACGGCACGCTCACCGTCCGCGGCGCGCGCCAGCACAACCTGCGTGACCTCGACGTGGAACTCCCGCTCGGTGCCTTCACCGCCATCACGGGCGTCTCGGGGTCGGGCAAGTCGACGCTGATGCACGAGGTGCTCTACAAGGGCCTGGCCCGCGAGATGAACGACAACACCAGCGTCAATCCCGGCGAGCACGACGCCATCGAGGGGATCGAGAACGTCGAGACGGTGCGACTCATCGACCAGTCGCCCATCGGCCGCACCCCGCGGTCGAACCCCGCGACCTACACCGGGGTCTTCGACTACGTGCGGGAACTGTTCGCCGAGACCGACCTGGCACAGCGACGGGGCTACCAGAAGGGGCGGTTCTCGTTCAACGTGAAAGGCGGCCGCTGCGAGGAGTGTGGCGGTCAGGGCACCGTCACCATCGACATGAACTTCCTCTCGGACGTACAGGTTCCCTGCGAGGCCTGCGGTGGCGCGCGCTACAACGACGAGACACTCGACGTGGAGTTTCGCGGCAGGACAATCGCCGACGTGCTGGAGATGAGCGTCGCCGAGGCACACGAGTTCTTCGAGCACCACACCCGGTTGCGCCGGCGGCTCGAACTCCTGAAGGATGTCGGTCTGGGCTACATGAAACTGGGCCAGCCCTCGACGACACTCTCGGGCGGGGAGGCCCAGCGCGTGAAACTCGCGGAGGAACTCGGCAAGCGCGACACCGGGAACACGCTGTACCTGCTCGACGAGCCGACGACCGGCCTGCACCCCGAGGACGAGCGCAAGCTCGTCGACGTGTTGCACCGGTTGACCGACAACGACAACACGGTGGTCGTCATCGAGCACGAGCTCGACCTCGTGAAAAACGCCGACCACATCGTCGACCTCGGGCCGGAGGGCGGCGAGGGTGGCGGTGATATCGTCGCGACCGGCACGCCCGAGGATGTCGCCCGGGTCGAGGCCTCACACACCGGCCGGTACCTGCGTGACCTGCTTCCCGACGTGGAGCTGGAGGGGCCACGGTCGGGAACGAACGCGGATGTCGCGGAGCGCGACCAGGTAACGGGTGCCGGCGACGACTGACGCGACGGCGGTCAGCCGTCCCTCTC
>OBKM01000166.1_pt1 | contig 32307 bp, 31 predicted proteins | sample 1519691 | NCBI WGS metagenome assembly OBKM01 (sample SAMEA37050418, study PRJEB22526) | metagenome | biome: saline pan; feature: lake; material: water | place: Egypt | collected 2015 | depth 0.5 m
CGGGTGACTGACGCGGTCGAGACGTTCGATATCGATTCCGTCGACGTACTCCCGCCGTGTGAGCCCTCGAAGATCGTCTGTATCGGGCTCAACTACGCCGACCACGCCGCCGAACAGGGGATGGACGTGCCGGATCGTCCCCTCCTGTTTTTGAAGACGCCGAACACGGTCGCGAGCCACGGATCGACGCTTGAACTCCCGGCCGGAAAGGAGACGATCGAACACGAGGCCGAACTCGGCGTCGTCATCGGCAAGCGGTGTCGGAACGTCGATCCGGGCGACGCCGAGGATGTGATCGCCGGCTACACCTGCGTCAACGACATCTCCAACCGCGACGACCAACGCGTCGAACAGAACTGGGTCCGTGGGAAAGCGTTCGACGATGCGGCTCCGATCGGCCCCGTTATCGCCGCCCCGGAGGACGTCCCCGAGGACGCCGCCGTGCGGTGTCGCGTCAACGGCGAGCTCCGACAGGACTCCTCCCGGTCGGAGTTCATCTTCGACGTTCCGACGCTGATCGAGGAGATCACGTCGTATATGACCTTAGAGCCCGGCGACGTGATCTCGACCGGAACGCCGGAGGGCGTCGGCCCGCTTGCGGACGGCGACACGGTCGAAATAGCGGTCGAAGGGGTCGGCACGCTGACTAATCAGGTCCGAATCCCCTAAAACAGCACGCTCGGTGCCCCGAGCAGCCCGGCGATCACCAAGAGCCCGACCGCGAGAACGGCGGCGAGTAAATAAAACGGCCGGGCCTCGCGGGCCGGTTCGCGGATCTTGTCCTCCTCGACCCCGCGGGTCGCCCTCGCGCTCCCGATCTCGACGACGGCTGCGAGCCCGAACCAGAGTCCGAGCATAAGCAACACGAGATAGCCCGGCGTCGTTCCGGTCAACGTCTCGACCGTATAAAGCGTGCCCGCGAGGTGGCCGCCGGTCACGAGAAGCAACACCGCGCTGATTCGGGTGATCCATCGGAGTTTCGAGACGGCGTTGCCGAAGGCCTTCGGTGAGAGCTCCCCGTCCATCGCGAGCGGAAGCACCGCCGCAGCGAGGAAAAGCACCGATCCAGCCCAAAGCGCCGAGAATCCGGTGTGTATCGTGTACATCGCAGTATCTACGACCATGTTCCCACCCGCGGGCGCGAGCGGCTTATAAGCAACCGTCTCGGAGTCGTGAAGATATCGCGCTACCGGAACGCGAATATCTTGAAATAGGTATAGCCGGCAGTATAAGCAACCGTCCTCGAACGGCGCGGAACCGTCCCGAGGCGTATCCCCGAGACTGGAAGCGTCCCCGAGTCCGGATCACTCCAGTATGGATTCGGCCCACTCGACGTCCGCCGGCGTGTCGACGCTCTCGAAGCTGTCGAGGGAGCCGTGTTCGAGCAGCTCCGTCCGGTCGACGACCACGCGATCGAGCGTCGATAGCGGCTCGATGATGCGTGGGTTCTCCTCCTCGAGCGCCCGCCCACAGGCCCGAACCGACGGCTCGGTTTTATAAACCGAATGGAGGGGCTCGAACCAATCGTCGGGGCGGGGGACGGCGGCGTCGTGCCCGCGGGCGCGCTCGAACAGATACCGGACGATGTCCGGATTTAAAAACGGCATGTCGGCCGCGACGACGGCGGCGTACTCGGTGTCGGCCGCTTCCAGCCCGGTCATAATGCCGGCGACCGGTCCGCGGTCGGGGATCTCATCGATAGCGAACGTCGGGTCCAACCCCGTGAGTGCGTCGGCGATCGGCTCCCGTTGGTCGCTCCGGCAGTTGACGACGAGCCGATCGGTCGCCGCGGTCAGCCGATCCGCCACCCGTCTGATAAGCGGCGTCCCGGCGACCTCGACGACCGTCTTTTCAGTCCCGCCCATCCGGACCGACCGGCCGCCGGCGACGATCACGCCGCTTGTTTCGTCCATTTAAGCGCCGTTACCGCGTCCACCCTTTTGAACTGAACGGTCCCGTCCGGACCGGTGGGTGTCCGTCCAGTCGCCACCCGCGGCCGAAACCGGTTGCGCACTTTTTATGACCGGGCGACCGTTTGGGTTATTCATGCACCCACGGGACCTGTCGGATCACGTTGCCTACGAGGCCGGTCGGGGGATCGAGGAGGTCGCCCGCGAGTTGGGTCTCGATCCCGCCGACCTCGTGAAGCTTTCCTCGAACGAGAACGCGTTCGGTCCCGCCCCGAAGGCCATCGAAGCGATCGAACGATGGGCTCCATCGGTCCACAGCTACCCGAAATCCTCCGCGGTGGATCTCAGAGAGCGGCTGGCGGAGAAACACGGCGTCGACGTCGGCCAGGTGTGGCTCGCAAACGGCGGCGACGGGGCGCTCGATTATCTCGCCCGCGCGTTTCTGGAGCCGGGGGATTCGGTGCTCGTTCCCCACCCGGGGTTTGCCTACTACGCGATGAGCTCGCGGTATCACCACGGCACCGTCAACGAGTACCCGATCCGTCGATCCGAGGCGTTCGCCCAGTCGGCCGAACCGGTGCTTGAACACTACGACGGCGAACGGATCGTCTATCTCACGACACCGCATAACCCGACCGGCAGCGAGATCGCTCGCCCGGAGATCGAGACGGTCGCCGAGAGGACCGACGAGGGGACGCTGACGCTCGTCGACGAGGCCTACATCGAGTTCTCCGATTCACCCTCGGTTATCGATCTCCTCGGTGAACGCGAGGACGTGGCGGTGCTGCGGACGTTCTCGAAGGCGTACGGTCTCGCCGGCCTGCGGCTCGGGTACGCCGTGGTTCCGGACGCCTGGGCCGACGCGTACGCCCGGATCAATACGCCGTTTGCGGCCTCGGAGATCGCCTGTCGCGCCGGTCTTGCGGCGCTCGAGGACGACGAACACATCGAAAAGACGGTCGAGACGGCGGCGTGGGCGAGGGAGTACATCCACGAAACACTCGAGTGTCGGAGTTGGGAGAGTTCGGGGAACTTCGTGCTCTGTGCGGTCGGCGACGGCTCCGAAGTCGCCGAGGCGGCCCAAAAGGAGGGGATCATCGTTCGGGATACGACGTCCTTCGGGCTCCCGGGATGCGTTCGGATCACCTGCGGCACCCGAGAGGAGACGAAACGCGCCGTCGAGGTGTTGAACGGGCTCGTATGAGGGTCGCGGTCACCGGCACGCCGGGGGTCGGCAAGACGACCGCAACGGAGCTTCTCGACACCGACCTCGACGTGGTCCACCTCAACGATCTCGTCCGGAGAGAGGGGCTCACGGAAGGCACCGATACCGAGCGCGACAGTCTCGTCGTCGACCTGGAGGCAGTCTCCGACCGACTCGGCGGCCGCGACGACGTTCTCGTCGAATCCCACGTCGCCCACCACCTCGATGTCGACCGCGTGATCGTCCTGCGGTGTCGACCCGAGACGCTCGAAGCGCGGCTGCTCGATCGGGGGGAGACGGACGCGAAGGCGGCGGAAAACGCCGAGGCCGAGGCGCTCGATGTGATCCTCTCGGAGGCGGTCGACAGACACGGCCTCGGATCCGTCTACGAGATCGATACGACCGATCGGACGAAAGCGAGCGTGACGGCGGATATCGAGGCCGTCCTCGAGGGCGAACGCGACCCCTCCGCGGGGGGAGTCGACTTCACCGGGTATCTATGACGCTGGATAAACTCAGGCCGCTCGCCGAACGGCTGCTTGCGCCCTTCGTCGAGGCGGCCGATCGCGTCGGATTGACGCCGAACGGGATAAGCCTGATCGCCTTCGGCTTCGCCGTCCTCGCCGGGAGCGCATACACCGTTGCCGGCGTCGAGCTCGCCGGGGTCGGCCCGGAGCCGGCCCTGTATGTCGTCGGCGCGGCGTTCGTTCTCCTGAACGGCTGGATGGATCTCCTCGACGGCGCGTTGGCCCGACGGCAGGGGACGGACTCGACAGCCGGCGATCTCCTCGATCACGTGCTCGATCGCTACGCCGACATCGTCATTATCGCCGGCCTCGCCGCAGGGGCGGAGGCGTATCTGCTCGGTTTGCTCGCCGTCACCGGCGTGTTAATGACGTCGTATCTCGGCACGCAGGCCCAGGCGGTCGGGCTCGACCGGGTTTACGGCGGCCTCCTCGGCCGTGCCGATCGGCTGGCGATCATCGGGCTCGTGACGGTACTGGCCGCGGTCGTTACCGCGCCCCTCGCGGGACTGACGCTCGTCGAGTGGCTTCTAGTCTTTCTCGCGGTCGTCGGGCACCTGACCGCACTCCAGCGCTTTTATGCTTCGATCGGCGCGCTCGAGTGACCCCGGAGGCCGACGGGAGACAGAAGGTCAGGCCGGAGGCGGACGGCAGGCGGAAAACCCTTTTGTGCCGCCGCGGTAACGTCGGATATGGTCCAATGTGAGATGTGCGGCACCGAGACGGGGTCGCCGAAGACGGTCAAGATCGAGGGGGCCGAACTCGACGTGTGCGACGACTGTGCCGATTTCGGCACGGAAGTCAGGACCGAGGAGACCTCCTCGACGTCGACGAAGTACTCGACGTCCTCATCCGGCGGCTCGGACTCGTCGACATCGTCACGTGGGTCCTCGGGGAAAAGCGGCAGCGGTGGCGGTCGCCGCCGCGATATGTTCGACGAGATGGACGAAGTCGTCCAAGACTACGACGAACGGGTCCGCAGCGCCCGGGAATCCGAGGGGTTGACCCAGGAGGAACTCGCCAACCAACTCAACGAGAAGGCCAGTCTCATCCGGAAGATCGAGCGCGGTGACGTGCTTCCGAGCGACAGCGTCCAGCGGAAACTGGAGCGTAACCTCGGCATCGATCTCTCGATGGGCGGCGGCTCCGACGACGACGAGGAGTGGTCCGGCGGCTCCTCCGGCGGCGGCACGACGCTCGGTGACGTGGTCAAACGGAAGGACTAGACGCCGTTTTCCGCCGGCCGTTACCGCGTTCGAAACGGGCCGAACCTCTTTTGAGTCCAACGGCGAATCGAGTCCATGGCAACTGGCCCGGCCACGGACGGCGAATCGGCGGGGATCGGAGGGTTACCGCCGGTTCGATCGGTCGGGCGGGCGCTGCTTTCGTCGCTCGTCTCCAGGCCCGGTCGGACAACGGCGGCGCTTCTCGTCGCCGGACCGTACCTGTGGCTCGGGTACTACATCGTCGGTACCGCCACCGGGCGACTCGCCGATCCGATCGTCGGTGGCGACTGGCTGACGCTTCTTTTCATCAGTTACGCGTTGGTGTCGCCGCTCGCGCTCGCTCACCGGATCCTGCGTGTCGGTGTGACTGAGTTGACCGTCGAGTATCTCCTCGACGCCACCGTTTTGACGTGGTTGACGGCCTTTTATTTCGTCTGGATGCTCGCTCGGGAGCCGGTTTCCCCGACGACGACCGTCAGGGAACTGTATGCGCCGGTTCTCGCCGGCGATCCGAACGCGATCCTTTGGGCCGGGACGGTCGCAGTCGTCGCGACCGTCGTCGCCGGGACGGTCCTGTTTCCGCGTGCGGACAGCAGACCGTTTAAAAACTCCTTTCGGGCGGCGCTTGTCACGTATCCGACCCTCGTTGCCGGGCTCGTGTTGGTGTTTCGCCCCGGTGCCGACTCGCTTTTGTGGCCGGTCGTCATCGGGGTCTCTCTCGGGACGCTCGCCGGCGGAGTCGGACGGATCCACGTCATCGTGACAGCCCTCGCGAGGGGCCTTTTCGCGTCGCTGTCGCTTTTCGTGTGGGCAGTCGGCGCGCTCGGATGGGTGTTCGTGTACCGCCGCCGACCGCCGACGACCCACGTCGTTTTCGACCACTCGGTGTGGGCCGATGGGGACAACTGGACCGAGGAGGACGGACCGACCGGGGGGAGCGAGGCACCTGACGGCGACGGACCGACCGGGGGGAGCGAGGCACCTGACGGCGACGGACCGACAGACGGTGACGGCGGTGGTCGTCCGAAATGACCGACACCGGATTCGACGTCCACGCGGAGCGACACAGGCTCAAACAGCTCACCGACGACGGCGACATGAAGCTGTTCGAAAACAGGGACGGCGTCGAGTGTCCCGCCTGCGGACGGGGGTTCGATCGGCTCTTTTCGACGTCGCGTGAATCGGTCTCGTTCCCGGAAAACGACGGCTCGCGGTTCTGTCTCCTCCGTACCTCGGAGGCCGTCTATCTGTTCCGTCACTAGCTGTGGGGGGCGCGTTCGACGTTTTTATGCGGTCGGATCATGGGACGGATCTCGCGAAACCGTTTCCAGCCGCAAAAACCGATCGAACGCGGCGGTATCTCGTCTCGATTCCGTCGGCGACACGGGCGGTGAAACGCCCCAAACCTAATTAGTGGATATGGGCGTACGATCTGACAACACGGTCCCGGGCGGGCTGCTCCCCCGATGTGACGGCGTGAAACCGACACTGTTCCGGGATTCACAAAGAACTCACAATGATCGACAATCTGCTTGGCGGCGATGACGAGGATGAGGCCCCTGACGACAGCGGCGGCGACGATATGGACGGTGGGCTGTTCGACGCCGAGGAGGGCGGCGACGACGATCTGATGGGCGACGACGATCTGATGGGCGGCGGCGACGACTTGATGGGCGGCGGCGATGATATGGGGTTCGACGATATGGACAGCGAGGGGTCGGCAACCTCGGCCGAGATGGACAACCGGATCGAGGAACTCGAAAACGAGGTCGCATCGCTATCATCGACGGTCAACACGGTCAAAAGCGAAAACGAGCAGATCAGCGATTCGGTCAACGACATCGAAGAGAACGTCCGGAAGCTGTTGGAGGTGTATGAGATGGTCACCCGGGGTGTAAACCCATTCGTCGACGAGAACGAGCTGGGTGACGCCTTCGGCGGCGGCGGCGACAGCGGGTCGGGAGGGGGATCGATGGGCCTTTTCGACGACGACGAATCCGAACAGGCCGATGTCGACGACGAGGTCGCAAACGCCGATGCGGGCGACTTCTTCGACGATGACCTCGACGACGAGTTCGACGACGGCGGTGACGATTTCGGTGACTTCGACGACGATCTCGACGAAAGCGGCGACGACGACGGTGACGATTTCGATGACTTCGGCGACGGCGACGATTTCGATGACTTCGACGACGGTTCCGATGACGGCGGTGACGACTTTGGAGACGACCTCGACGACGGATTCGACAACGATCTTGACGACGGTGACGGCGACGGTGACGGCGGAAAATCCTTCGAGGAGCTCAAAGCCGAGTACGACTCCGGCGAAGCCGATTGGGACGACGACTCGGCCGACGCTGATACGGACGATGCCGAAGACGAGCTCGAGGAGGACGGGCTCGGAGGCGAAACCGAAGACGCGATCGCCGGGGACGGAATCGACGATACCGAAGACACCTTCGGGCAGGCGGACGCTCCCGACGATGGCGCGGGTGGACCCGACAGCTTCGAGGACACCGCTTCGGCGGCTGCCGCCGGAGCCGGTGTCGACGCTGACGACGGATCGCCGATCGACGGCGGCAAGCCGTATCTCGGTTCGCTGCCGACCGGCTACGTCGCCGACATCGTCGTGATGGACTGGCTCGAGTTCCTCGTCGAGGAGGCCGGCGTCGACGGGGCAGCCCGGACGATCGCCTACTACGAGGCCATCGAGTGGCTCGATGGGGAGGCCGCGGAGACGCTTCAGACGTTTCTCAACGGGTTCGGCGAGGACATCACAACCGACCCGGAGCCGCGGTCTTCTCTCACCGTCGAACACCACAACCGAAGCCTTCGGTTTATAAGTCGGATCGCGAACCCGAACATGGAGATGGTCGCCTTCGACGAGCGCTCGGGTCGCGACGGGGCAGGCCGACAGAGTGCCGCCCGCCGCCCGCCTGACGGTTCGTTCGTCTCGCGGACCGATGGCCGTCACCCCCCCGCCGACAGCCGGGATATCCGATCCGACAGTCGGGGTATCCAATCCGATGGCGGCCGGGATATCACCGGCGGTCGACGCGTTGGACGTTCCGAACCTCCCGCGGACGACGAGGGCTTCCGCTGGGGCGACGGGAGGACGGAGTAATCAATCATGCAAGAGACACGAAACATACGCTCGCTCGGATTGGAGGACCACGACCGACTCAACAAGGAACTCGGCGGCGGCATCCCGAGGGGAAGTATCGTTCTCATGGAGGGCGATTACGGTGCCGGCAAGAGCGCGCTCTCCCAGCGGGTCACCTACGGGTTCTGCCAGGAGGAAACCACCGTCAGCTTCCTCTCGACGGAACTGACCGTCAGCGGCTTCCTCGATCAGATGCACTCGCTGTCGTACGATGTCGTCGAGCATCTGCTCCACGAGCGACTGTTGTTCCTGCATGCGAACCTCGATAGCGGGGGCGTCCTCTCCGGCGGGGACGACGGGGAGAGTCGAATGGACCTCCTGACGCGGCTCATGGACGCCGAGACGATGTGGACCGCCGACGTGATCGTCATCGATACCTTCGATGCGATACTCCGGAACGATCCGACCTTCGAGGCGTTGATCCGGAAAAACGAGGAGCGGCAGGCCGCCCTCGAGATCATCTCCTTTTTCAGGGATATGATCTCCGAGGGGAAGATCATCGTCCTGACGGTCGACCCCTCGACGGTCGACGGCGACGCGATCGGGCCGTTTCGGGCCATCGCCGACGTCTTCTTGGAACTCGAGATGGTCGAGGTCGGGAACGACGTTCGCCGACAGATTTCGGTCAAACGGTTCGCGGGCATGGGTGAACAGGTCGGGGACACGATCGGGTACTCGGTCCGGTCGGGAACCGGGATCGTCATCGAAAGCCGCAGCGTCGCCTAAAAAATGACGGAACTTGGAACCGCCAAGCCGTCGGACGAACTCAGACAGGCCGCGGCCCAGCGGCCACACCTCCGAGAGCACCTCAAGAAGTTCAAACAGATCACCGGGGAGTTCCCGCTTTTCATCGAGGAGGCCGACGGCGAATACGAGACGAACCGGCCGAACGTGCTCTACCCCGTCGGCGGCCCGATCTACTGTCACATCTACGGCGACGTCGGTCGTGACATGAAATACTACGCGATCGAGCCGACGCTGACGGGCGAGGAAAAGCAGGTGTTCGAAGGGATCAAAGACGAGCTCCTCCGACGCAGCGTCACGAAACAGGCCCCCGAAAACGAGTCCGAGTACGGCGACCGTATCGAGGAGTTGCTCTCGGAGTCGACGCGGATCGAAGGCGACGAGCCCGAGGACCTCTTCGAGCGGATCCGTTTCAAGATCGATCCGAACACCCAGGAGGTCTCGAAGGGGACCTTCGAGAACATCCGCTACCGGCTGAACCGCGATATCGTCGGCCTCGGGCCGCTGGAACCCGTGATGCGTGACCCGGCCAACGAGGACATCCACGTCATCGGACCCAGCGAGTGTTACGTCGATCACAGTGTCTACGGGATGTTGAAAACGACCGTCGACTTCGGAACCGAGGCGGAGTTCGACAACTGGCTCCGGAACATGGGCGAGCGGATCGGCGACCCACTCAGCGACTCGGACCCCATCGTCGACTCGACGCTTCCGGATGGCTCCCGGCTGAACGTCATCTACAGCGACGACGTGAGCCTCAAAGGGCCGAGCCTCACCATTCGCCAAGGGGACGAAGTCCCGCTCTCGATAAACCAGATCACGAAGTGGGGGACGCTCTCCCCGGAGCTCGCGGCGTACCTGTGGCTCTGTCTGGAGAACGAGCAGACGGTGTTCGTCGTCGGCGAGACCGCATCGGGAAAGACGACGACGCTGAACTCCATCATGTCGTTCATCCCCCGGGATTCGAAGATCTACTCCGCGGAGGACACCGCCGAGGTGATGCCGCCACACGACACCTGGCAACAGCTTCTCACCCGCGAGGGCGGCGGCGAGGACTCCGAGGACGTCGACATGTTCAATCTCGTCGAGGCCGCGCTGCGTTCCCGGCCCGAATACATCATCGTCGGCGAGGTCCGTGGCGAGGAGGGCCGGATGGCGTTTCAGGCCGCACAGACCGGCCACCCGGTCATGCTGACGTTTCACGCCTCCGATATCGTCTCGATGATCCAGCGGTTTACCGGCGAACCGATCAACGTCCCCGAGACGTTCATGGACAACGCCGACGTGGCGCTGTTCCAAAACCGGGTCAAACAGGGCGATGATGTGCTCAGACGGGTGACAAGCGTCCAGGAGATCGAAGGCTACTCCAAGGAGATGGAAGGCGTCGTCACCCGGCAGGTGTTCTACTGGGACCCCGTCGAGGACGAGATCGTCTTCCAGGGGATGAACAACTCCTACGTGCTCGAAGAACAGATCGCCGAGTTGCTCGGCTACCCGGACACCCGGAAGATCTACGACGATCTCCAGTACCGCGCGGACATCATCGAACGGATGATACAGGAGGACATCCTCGGCTACCACGAGGTGAACGACGCGATCGCGAGCTTCCAGCGCGACGGCATCGAGGGGCTCCCCTTTACCGTCACCCGGAGGGACTGAGCCGTGGGGGCAGCCGGACGCACCGCACAGGCGAGTGAACTCGTCGGCTCCATCTTAGACGCCTACGACCGGATGGAGATGGACTCAAAGCGGTACGTCCTCGCCGTCCTGTTGCCGACGGCGTTTTTTTTCGTCGCGTCCGTCGTCCTCGCGATCGCGTGGCAGACGCTTTTTTTCGTCCGGCTTTTGCTCCCCGTTCTCGGGTTGGTGTTTCTCGTGACCGGGATCGCCTACCCGAAAGTGGCGGTCGACAGCCGCCGGATTCAGATGGAAAACCGATTCCATCTGATGGTCACACACATGACCGTCCTTTCGACGACGAACATCGATCGGATGGAGGTGTTCCGGAAGCTCGCAAACGAGGAGGAGTACGGCGAACTCACCGTCGAGAACCGCCGGATCGTCCAACTCGTCGACACGTGGAATCAGAGCCTCGACGACGCCCTCAGGCGGCGTGCAAAGGAGGTACCGAGCGACTCGCTTGCCGATCTGTTCGATCGCCTCGCCTACACCCTCGGTGCGGGACAGGAGATGTCTGATTTCCTCTTCGCCGAACAGAGCGTCATCATCGAGAACTACAGCACGATCTACGAGCAGTCCCTGGAGAATCTCGACGTCATGAAGGATCTGTACCTGTCGATGGTGCTGTCGATGACGTTCGCGTTGGTGTTCGCGGTCGTGCTCCCGATTTTGACGGGGACGAACCCGACGTGGACGGTCGCGGCGGTCATCGCCATGTTCGTCTTCGTCCAGATCGGCTTCTTTCTCGTCATCCGCGCGATCGTCCCGTACGATCCGCTCTGGTACATCGAGGAGGGGTACCGGACGCGTTCGAAACAGCTTCTGGTCGGCAGCACCGCCGGTGCGGTGGCGCTTTTCGTTTTGATCGTCCTCTCGATGCTCGCGAGCACGTTCGGCGTTGCGCCGTTTACAGCCCTCGTTCCGATGGGGTCGATACCCCAACCGCTGTATCTGGCCATCCCGGTCACGCCGTTTCTGTTGCCGGCGTATTTCTTCCGCCGACAGGAGAGGGCGATCGTCGAGCGAGACGAGGAATTCCCGAGTTTCATCAGAGCACTCGGGGCCAGCGAAAGCGCGAAGCAATCCACCACGTCGATGGTGCTGCGGACGCTCAGAAAGAAGGACTTCGGCGTTTTGACCGGGAACCTCGATGACCTCTATCGGCGGCTGAACATGCGGCTCGACACCGAGCGCGCCTGGCGGTATTTCGCCGAGGACACAAGCTCCTACGTCATCCAGAAGTTCAGCGAGATGTATCTCATCGGCCGTGAGATGGGCGGCGACCCGAAACAGCTCGGCGAGTTGATCAGCAAGAACATGAACGAACTCGCCCAACTGCGGGAGCGACGAAGACAGGTCACGGTGACGCTTATCGGGCTGTTGTACGGGATCAGCGCGGCCTCCGCCTTCGCCTTTTTCACCGGTCTCGAGATCGCGATCATCATGGCCGGATTCGACATCGAGGTCGGCAGCGGCGCGGTCGATTTCGGTCAACTGCTTCACACCGAGATGTACAACGTCCCGCTGTTGCGGTATCTGTTGCTTCTCGTGTTGCTTTTCAACGCCGTTATCTCCTCGTTGACCATCCGGACCGCCGACGGCGGCCACTACGGCAACGCGTTCCTCCATTTCGTTGCGCTGATCTGGATCGGTTGTATGACCGCCGTCGTGACCGAATCGCTGATTAACTCGCTGCTCGATGTAAACCTATGAAGGGGGACGAAAGCGCCGTCGCGGATTTCACGGGTCGGTTCGCGAGAAACCCCAAAAGCGGAATCAGCGACGAGCCCGAGTCGGCGCGGGTCGTTATGAGCAAACGCCGGCTCGTCGTTGCGGGCGAAGAACGGATCACGGTTCCGCTTTCGGATGTGGTCGATGTCATCGTCGGCAACGTCCCGCCCGACGTTCGGGATCTCTTCGATGCGACGATCACGATCGGACACCGAACCGACGACGGAACCGTCGAGACCCTCCTCATAGAGGGCGGCGAGGAGACGATCTCGAAGTTCCAGGCGGTGTTGTTTAAATGCCTGCTCAACGGGACGAAAGCGAGGGTCAAACACCCGGCACGCGTCGGCGGGCGGGTAACCGACGAGCCGGTTCGAAACGCGAAGCTCTCGATCACACCGGAGCGGGTCGGAATTACGACGGCCGACGGGAAATTCGCGATCGACATCACCGATGTCATCGCCTTCGAGCGGATCGACCGCGGGATCGGCGGCGGCGAGGGGCCGACGCTTCTGGTCCGACACGCTACGGGCGGACAGGCGACCGTCTCGCTCGTCTCGCCGCTCTCGAATCGCCGTCTGAACCTCCTCGGGCGGTTTCTCCGGGTCGAGTACGGCAAACTCCTCCGGGAAGTCGCCGATATCGACCTCGGGGAGCCCGAAAAACAGCTGCTCGTCGCCGTCTACGCGACCGGCGGCGACATCGACTTCACCGGCGTCCTCGACGGCGATGCCGCCCGCGCGACGAACGTGTTGAACTCGCTTCGCGAGAAGGGGCTGATCGAGGAGGGTGCCTCCGGGGTTTCGCTCACGTCGCAGGGACAGGTCGTGGTAAACCAACGAATCGAGGACGTGAATATCTGACATCGCCGTCCGTCGCGGTTACCGAACGCGACGCTCAATCGAGCCAGTCCGGGTTCGCCCGCGGCGGGCTGAAGATATCGATCGCCAACAGCGTTTCTTCCCCGCGGTTTTCGGCGGCGTGGCGTTCGTTGCTCTTTAGGGCGTATGAGCCGCCGGCCTCGACGGTGATCGTTTCCCCCTCGAGGACGAACGTCTGTGCGCCCTCGTAGACGAAACCGACCTGTTCGTGGTGGTGGTCGTGTTCGGGGACCCGGCTGCCGGGCTCCATCCGGAGATGTTGGATGCTCATCTCCTCGCCGACCGCAAGCTGGGCGAGATAGACGCCCGGTTCGACTTCCGTCTCCTCGAACCCATCGGGGACATATTCCATGCATGTTGATGACATGGGTTATATAAAAACGCTCCCCCCACGGGCGGCCGCCCGGAAAACAGGCTCCACTTCCGGTGCGGCATGCGGGGGTTTTTCTTCGCCCCGGGCGAGACCAATCGTATGTCCGACCTTGGCGATTTCGCGAACTACGATCCCGACGACGACAGCGGGGATGGGGGGACGGCCGGCGACGATCCGGAGGGGGATTCACCGGGGGAAACCGGTGAGACGGCCGGGAGCGGCGGCACGGTCGGAACTAACGACACGGAGGGGGACGGCGAAGACTTCGAGCGCGCTTCGGTCCGACAGGTCGGGACCGACCGCGGCATCGGGACGCTGTCGGCTTCCGAGGGACTCATTATAAGTGAGGACGACGACGACACCCGGCTTCGCGCCTACGTCACCGTCGAAAACCGCTCCTCAGTCAGGATCGGCAGCTACCTCGTCGCCGACTACCCCGACGACGAGCGGCTCTTCTGTCGGATCGTCGCTTTGGAGTACGCCCAGGAGTTCCGCTCGGACGACGCGACGGAGATCCACGCCAGACGGGCGATGCGCCGCCAGGGGATCGACGAGCAGGATTACAAGTTCATGGCGACGCTTGAACCCGTCGCCGTTCTGTACTCGGAGGGCGGGGAACTCAAACGCCGGATGACCGATCGGGTCCCGAAACCCGAGACCGTGATCCGGCAGGCCGAGGACAGCACGGAGATCAAGACGGGGCTGAAGATCCCCGAGGAGGGCGTCTTTCTCGGCCACCTCGCCGTCGGCGGCGAAACGGTGCGGACGGCCGCCACGCCCCCGACGATCGATTACCGATTGAAGGACGACTACGAGTCCGGCGACCCCCTCGTGTTCAGACACACCCTCGTCGCGGGCGGAACGGGGTCGGGAAAGACCCACGGCGCGAAAAACGTGCTCCGGCAGTATCTCGCCGAGGGGCGGCGGTATCCGACCGACGACGGTCGGTCAGTCGCTCCCGCGCTCGTCCAGTTCGACCCACAGGACGAGTACGCCCAGCTGCACGACGACAACCCCGAGATCGACGCCGACTACGAGCGCCGACTCGACAGGGAGGGGATCGCCCACGGCGGTATCGAGGACACGAAGGCGTTCGTCCCGAAGGTCGGCGACGCGAACTACGCCGCCGCCCACCACGGCGCCGAGTGTATCGAGTTCACGATCCCCTTCTCGATGGTGTTCGAAAACCCCTGGCTCGTCGCCGGGAGCGGGCTCAACGACAACCAATACGGCGCGTTGGTCGGCGTCTTGCTCCCGCGACTCGAGCGCCAGTACGGCTCCGACGCCACCTACGACCAGTTCCGGACGTTTCTCGACGACCCCACATTAAAGGAGGAACTCGACGAGTCCGGCCGGGTCCACGAGGCGACGTTCGACGCCATCCGGCGGCGTATCAGGGGGTTCGGGACGGTGTTCGATCAGTCCGCCCGCCCCATAACCGATCTCGTCGACGCGTTCGTCCGTCCCGGCGGCGCAACGACGGTCCCGACCTACCACATCAACGACTCGCGGGCCACAACGACCGTGGTCTTGGCGTTGGCCTCGCTGCTCGTCGACGAGAAGCTCTCGAACGACCCGACCTACGACCGGATCAAGGAGACGCCGCTCGTCCTCGGGATGGACGAGGCACACAACTTCCTCACGGACGCCGACAGCGTTCAGGCCGACCGGGTGATCGGGAAGTTCGCCGAGGCCGCAAAGCAGGGCCGCAAGGAGCGACTCGGCCTCTTTTTGATCACACAGGATCCCCAGGACATCGCCGATCCGATCTTCAAACAGATCAACACGACCGTCGTGTTGAACCTCGGCGACGAGGACGCGATCAAAGCGGTCAACATCCCCTCGAAACTGGAGGGGAAGGTGCCGTACATGGAGAAAGGCCAGATGGTCGTTTACTCGCCGGATAACTCCGAATCGGTCGAGCTGATCGGGCTTTCGAGGTGTCTGACGCGACACGGGCGCGAGTGAGCGCGTTCGTTTCTCCGGGGCGGCGACGCCCCCCGCCCCGCCGCGTCAGAAGATATCGGCCTGCCGGTACACCGAGAGCCCTTCAGCGGTGATCTCGTAGGGCTTCGTCTCCCGGGAGTGGTTCGCGTTTCTGATCTTCTGGATCTCGACGGCCAGCCGCGTTTCACCGAACTCCGATCGGACGTACTGTAACACGAAGACGCCGTCGGTCAGATACTCGATGATACCGTATTTCGAGGTGTATGGGTCCTGCTCGCTCGCCTCGCTCGTCAACATCGTCGTGATGCCCGCCCGTTTGAGCGCCTTCGTGAAGTTGAACACCTCCGTTCGGCGTCTGGACTGGTCGTCATACATCATCTCCAAAAGCGACACGGAGTCGAGAACGAGCCGATCCGCGCCGAAATCCGAAATGAGCCGCGGAAGGTCGTTTCTGATCGAGGTGAGGCTGTTGGCCATCTCGATCGGATCGAGATCGAGGATCGCTAGCTGTCCCGATTCGACGTACTCATCGAAGGGCCACCCCTTCTCCTTTGCCGCCTGCTCGACCGATCTGGCGCTCTCCTCTAAGGCGATGAAAACCGCCTTTTCGTCGGATTCGAGGCCGTGCTCGAGAAACTGTAGCCCGAAGGTCGTCTTCCCGGATCCGGCCGAGCCCATCACGACCATGAGCGATCGCTCCGGAACGCCGCCCTGGATCATCTCATCCAGCCCCGTGATCCCGAGCTCGATACGGGGTATTTCGGACTCGAAGCCCTCCTCGAAATCCGTTCCGGCGTCGGCTCCCGGTGTCGATTCCGACCCGAAGGCGGCTTCGAACTCGTCGGTCGTCGGTTCCCCGCCGGACCCAGAGTCGAAGGCGGCTTCGAAGTCGTCAACCGTCGGTTCCCCGCCGGATCCAGAATCGGGAGCGTCTGTCGGCCCCGATTCGGGAGCGTCTACCGGTTTCGGTCCCGTCTCCTCGACGTCGGTTCCGGGCTCATCGGCGGTCGCGTCCTCGTCGACCGATGGGCGACCGCGCTCGAACCAGTCGTCTTCCTCGTTTTCGGCCCCGCTCTCCTCGTCGTCGCTCATCGCTCACCCCCGGCCGACGTACACATATCCGGTCGTTCGGCCGCCGGGGACTTATATGAACGGTCCCGACCTCCACCCCCGACGCCGGGCAGTCGGGGGGCTTTTGTCGTCGGCTGTCGAAGGCCGGACAGATGCATCTCGGCATCGTCGCAAAGCGGGACACTCCTCGGGCCGTCGAACTCGCCGATCGGATCCGGCAGGGTCTCGACGCGACCGTCGTTCTCGATGAACTCACGGCCGACGCGCTCGGCACGGAGGGCCGCGCCGTCGAGGAGCTTTCGGCGTGCGATCTCGTCGTCTCGATCGGCGGCGACGGAACGTTTCTCTTCGCTGCCCGGACGGTCTCGCCGACGCCGATCATGGGTGTCAATCTCGGGGAAGTCGGGTTTCTGAACGCCGTTTCGCCGGCCGATTGCGTCGCGGTGGTCCGCTCGACCGCCGATCGGATCGACCGTGGCGTCGCCGAGTTCCAGGAGCTGCCACAGATACGGGCCGTGGGCCCCGAATGGACGCTCCCGGCGGCGGTAAACGAGATCGCGATCTTGGGCCCACAGCGCGGCCGGAACAACGGTCTCGACTTCGAGATCCGCGTCGACGGCGAGCGGTACTCGGGCGGTCACGGCGACGGCGTGCTCGTCTCGACGCCGGCGGGCTCGACCGCGTACAACCTCAGCGAGGGCGGGCCGCTCGTCCACCCATCGCAGTCGTCGTTCGTCGTCACCGAGATGTGTGCGACCGACCCGATGCCGTCGCTTGTCGTTCCGACCGACGCCGGGGTGGAGGTCTCCATCGGGGATACCGACCACGCCTTCGTCGTCGCGGACGGACGGACGAGAGAGCGGGTCGAGCCACAAACGACGGTATCGCTTCGTCCCGCGACGGTTCCGGTACGGATCGCCGGCCCGCCGCTTGAGTTCTTTGCGGCGCTCGGCAAACTCGAGTAAACGGCGATGGTTTGTGCCGGTTCGTCCCACAACGGGGCCGCATACCGGAATATATCCCCGATCGCGGAGCGGTTTCGATATGCCCCTTTCGAAAACGATAACCTTCACGCGACCCCTTAAAACACATAATGAGTCAGCAGCTGCCGGACGTACAGGCGTCAAGCCCCGAGGTCAGTGTCGGACTCAACCGCGTGGGCGTAACCGGCGTTGAAAAACTCGTCAAGCTCCACCGCCCCGACGATCGGCCGATCGTTTTGATGGCCGACTTCGAGGTGTTCGTCGATCTCCCCGGCTGGCGGAAAGGGGCCGATATGAGCCGGAACATGGAAGTCATCGACGAGATGCTCGAGGAAGCGGTGTCGGAACCCGCCCTCCGGGTCGAGGACGTCTGTGGCGATGTCGCCGAACGGTTGATCGAGAAACACGACTACACGACGGAGGCCGAAGTCCGGATGGAGGCCGAATACGTCATCCGCGAGCGGACGCCGGCGACCGACCGGCCGACGCAGGCGACGGCCGATATCATCGCTTCCGCGACCGCCACCGACGACGGGGAGACGCGGGAGGAGATCGGCTGCCACGTCGTCGGAATGACCGTCTGTCCGTGCTCACAGGGAATGAGCGAATCTCGCGCGCGCGACGTGCTCGAGGGACTCGACGTCGACCGCGGGACGATCGATCAGTTCCTCGAGGAGGTCCCACAGCCCGGCCACTCCCAACGCGGCCACGCTACGTTGACAGTCGAGACGGACGGCGATCCCCGCGTCGACCTCCGCGATCTCATCGAGATCGCCCGCGACTCGATGAGCGCACGCATCTATAACCTCGCCAAACGGCCGGACGAAGACCACATGACCTTCGATAGCCACAGCGACGCGAAGTTCGTCGAGGACTGTGTTCGCGCGATGGCGGAGGGACTCGTCGACACCTATCCGGATCTCAACGACGACACGATCGTTCGGATGGAACAGTCGAACGACGAGTCGATCCACCAGCACAACGCACACGCCGAGCGTGTCGCCGAGTTCGGCCGGCTACGGGCCGAGGTCGGCGGCGGCGACGACTGAGAGCCGCCGCCGCCTCACGCCGGTCGCGGGAGTCGTATCCGAACACTATTGCCTCCCCCTGGCGCCCGGCCGAACTCGAGTTCCCCGCCGGAGCGGTCGACCGTCCAGTACACGAGCCAGAGACCGAGCCCCGTTCCGTGATAGACGTTCGACCCCCTCCGTTCGGAAAACAGCGGCTCGAACTCGTTGCCCGGGATCGGCGGCCCGTTGTCCGCGATCTCTATCGAGACGGACTCCGCGCACGTCTCGACCCGGACGGCGATCTCCGGCGGACACGACGAATGAACGATCGCGTTCTCGAGTATCTCCGCGATCGCATCGCGTATCTCGGGTAGCGCGGCCGCTTTGAGTTCGTCCGGGACGTTCGTTGTGATCCCCGCGTCGGGATCGAGTGTCCGCATGTCGGCGAACAGCTCCGAGAGCACCGCGGAGAGGTCGATCTCGACCGGTTCGCCGCTGTCGACGAGTACGTTGACGATTCGGCGCTCCTTTTCGATCGTCCTCAACAGTCCCTCGCCGGCCTCGATGATGGTCTCCATCGCGGTTTCGGTATCCGTCTCCTCCGAGCGCTTCGCGAGTTCGGCGTGGCCGATGACGACGTTCATCACGTTTCGGAGGTTGTGTCGGAGGAGGTTATCCAGCACGCGGAGCTGTCGGGTTCGACGCCGCCGATCCGTGATATCGCGGGCGAACCCGACGACACGCGTGACTGTCCCGTTTTCGATTATCGGTTGGCCCTGCACCCATATCCACCGTTGACACGATCGTTCGCCGCCGAGTCGGTACTCGGAATCGACCGGATCGCCGGCCGAGAGCTGCGCCATCGACTCCTCGAGGGCCTCCCTGTCGTCCGGGTGGACGGCGTCGAAAAACCGGCTCGGGTCCGCTTCGAGCTCCGAACGCGGGATGTTCCAGATGTCCTCGAAGGCCTCGTTGACGAACAGCAGTTCGTCCCAGTCGGCGGAAAACATCCACAATACGTCGTTCGTGTTGGCTGCGAGCTCCGCCAGCCGCGCTTCGATCTCCCGCTCGCGACTCTCCGCCGACTTGCGGGCGGTGACATCGCGCGAGGAGACCACGTATCCGTCCAGATCGGAATCGGTCCGGTTCCACATCCGGCTTTCGAGCCAGACCCACGACCCGTCCACAGCCCGATGTCTGAACTGTATCGTTTCCGTCCGTTCCTCCGCAGCGTCGACGAGCCCTTCGAAGACCGCCCTGACCGCCGCTTCGTCCTCGGGGTGGATGTACTCGAACGTGTTCGTCCCCACGAACGCGTCGCGTTCGTACCCGAGGATCCGTTCCGTCGCTGCGTTGGCGTACCGGTAGTTCCCCTCGGCGTCGACAACGACGATCTTGTCCTGTGTGAAATCCAAAAGCGCACTCGCCCCCTCGGCGGACTCCCAGCGGCTCTCTGGAGGATCCATGCGACAATCGGTGGAACATAGGTGAACGACCCGTATCGTTCTTTTGGCCGTTTCGCCGCCTCCGGCACCCGAACGCGCTCACCGACTGGTACTCGACGCGTTTCGCCACCGTCGTTTGAACTCCGTTTCGACGTCTGCAACGAATGCCTGATCGGTGAGATCGAGCACACCGAGCAGCTCCCGTTCGGATAATGGGTGTTGGATTCCGACGGTGACGGAGCCCTCGAAAAGCACGAAACGCCCGGCGACCCCCCCGTCGATCCGGACTGAGACCCGGTCGCGGCTGAGCAACGACCCGTAGGGTTCATCGTTATCCGGCGGCAGGCGGGACGCGAGCGCCGGGGCAACCAGCAGCTCCAAGTCGATCCCGCGTTCGACCGCACCGACGAGGGCCTCAAGCACCCGCATCCGAACGTCCTCGGAACCGAGAAGGCCCGACGTCTCGCCCGAAAGCGCCACACGGATCGGACTCTCGGACGCCGAGATCCGTTCGAGCAGGAGCTCGGCCGATTCCGTCGGCCCCACCGCGACACTCCGCAACGTTCCGTCGGTCGGACCCGTCCGCGAGAGCTCCCCGATCAGTTCCTCGGCGGCCGTTTCGTACTGTTCGGCCCGTTCGTCCAGTTCACGCTTCCGTGTCGCGAGCAGCCGATCGAGCGCCGTCGAGGGGTCGACGGCAACGTACCGCTTCGGCCGGGAGGCCGCCTGTGTCCGGACCAGATCGTTTCCCTCGATGCTTTTCAACACGTCGTAGATCCGTCCCATCGGAACCCCGCTCTCGTCCGACAACTCCTTGGCCGTTGTCGGCCCGGCATCCAGCAACGACCGGTAGGCGCGGGCTTCGTACTCCGAGAGTCCGAGTTCCTTGAGGCTCGCCATCGGCTACCGGTCCGCCCGGCACGGTAATAAACTCGTCGAACGTTTAAATCGCTCCCGACGCTACGGGCTGGGTCCCTCCGCGGCCCGTTCGAGCAACTCGGTCGGCGTTTCGGCCGGAGCCGTCTCCTCGCCTGCCCGGACGACGACCGCGTCGGTGCGGTCGCCCGGGAGGACGACCTTCTCGTGGTCGGCGATCCGAAGCGCCGCCCGGTGGAGGTCGGTTCCGACCGGTGGGGTCCGGACGACGAGTGGGTCGTAGTGGGCTCGCGCACACGCGGCGGCGTACCCGGCGGCCTCGACGCCCATCCGGTCGTACGCGCCGGCGAAAGCGGCGAGAGCGTCTTTGGCCGCCTCTGCGTATCGGTTCTCGCCGGTCAACGCCGCGAGATCGAGTAGCCCGTCGGCCATCTCGGCGTTCGTTCCGAGCGGATACAGCGGCCGATCGAGCAGTCCCTCACCGGCCGGATCGCCGTCACGGAACGAGCCGTCGGCGGCGACGAGCCGCCCGAGCGCATCGTCGGCGACCCGCCGGGCGGGTCCGACCCATCCGTCCGGCCCATCGACCTGTGCGGCGGCAGTCAACCCCGACAGGAGCCGGGCGTGATCGCCGAGCAGCCCGCTTTCGCTGTCCTCGCCGTCGTAGTGTGTGACACGACCGTCCTCACACAGCGTCTCAAGGACCGTCCCGAGCGCTCGCTTGCCGCACCGCAGCGCCCCCTCGTGATCGGTGACGGCGGCGAACCGGAACAGGGCGGCGGCGGCGATACCGTTCCTGTCGGCGAAGACGGTTCGGTCAACGGACGGCGGATCGGCCCCCTCGCGTTCGGTCGGTTCGAGGGTGTAGTAGTCGCTTGCGGCCTGACTGCCCGCGAACGCCTCGCCGGTCCAGGCGGTCGTCGTCAGGTATTCGACCGTCCGCTCCGCCGTCTCGCGGTAGGACTTCTCGCCCGTATAAAGGTAGCCGGCGACGAAGGCTCCGAGCAGCGCCGCGTTCTCGTCGACCAGTTTCTCACGGTGGGGCTCACCCCACCGCCGCGTTTCGGCGAACCGGTAGAACCCGCCGTCGTAGGTGTCGAACAGATGCGTCCGGACGGCTTCGAGCGTCCGGGTGCCGCGATCACGGTCGCGTTTGAGCGCGAACTCGACCGTCCGCGGGAGCGGGAACTTCGCGTCGGTCCCCCAGCCGCCGTGCTCCTCGTCGAAGGCCGCGGCGACCTGTTCGACCATGTGGGCCTCGATGTCGGCGGTCACTTCGCCGGCTGGCAAATCGGTGTCCGACACCGATCGCGGAACCCGCCCCGCCGAACTCCCTTTGGCGTCCCACGAGCCACGGACGCTGTCGAGGACCTGTCGGAGGCCCTCGGGGCCGAGATACGTCGCTCCGGAGAGCACCGTCCCTTCGGGGGTCAAAAAGACCGTCGTCGGGAACCCGCCCATGTTGTATCGCTCGCGGATCCGGGGGTGTCTGTCGACGTCGACCCGGATCGGAACGAAGCTCTCGCCGATGTTGGCGGCGAGTTTCGGCTCCGAGTAGGACTCCTCGTCCATCCGTTCACACCACTCACACCACGGGGCGGTCAGCGAACACAACACGGGCTTGCCGGCACGCTCGGCGGCCTCGAAGGCCTCCGGCCCCCATTCGTGCCAATCGACGAGCGTCCCGTCACGGAAGGTCATACCACCCGTTTCGGCGGCAGCGTCGAAAGGGCTTCGAAGCGAGCGCGCCGCGGCACCGTCGGGGGACCGTCCCTTGGCCTACTTTTTCTCGCCCAACACGAGGATGCGAAGGATGTCCCCGTATGCAGGCCGGGTTATCAACACGCCGGCCAACACGCCAACGATCGTCACGATGGCGAAGCCCTGGAGGTCGCCGAGCGACAACACCGCAAGCGGTGACATCGCGATGATCGTCGTCGCCGCCGCGGCCCCGATGACCCAGAAGGCCTTCCGGAACCGCGACTCGAACACCTTTGAGGTGCTGACATCACCCTGTTGCATGATCTCGTCGGCGATTATCACGAGGTCGTCGACCCCGGTACCGATGACCGCGATGAAGCCGGCGATGTGGGAGAGATCCAGCGGTAACCCGACCGCCGCGGCGAAGCCGAGGAGAATGTACACCTCCGCGGCCGCGGTGAGCAACATCGGCGCGGCGACCTCGGCTTTTCGGTACCGCAGGAACACCATCACGGAGACGGCGAACACCGCGGCCGCCCCGGTCACGAGCGAGAGCGGTTTGAACTGCTCGGCGAGGCTCGGAAGCAGGAAGAACGTCGTCCCGCGGTTGTCGATATCGAGTTCGGTCCTGAGCGCGCCGGCGCGCATGTTGATCTCGAGTTCGCGGGCGTCCTCGAACGACGTCGTGGTCGTTCGGTACTGCGGGTCGTCGTCGAAGGAGCCGTCGGCGAACGACGTCGCGAGGTTCGGCGCGATCCCCGCCGCGAAGACGACTTCGCCGTCGAGCACCGTCAACAGACACCGACCGGGGTTGTCACCCATGTTGTCGTCGAGCGATCTGTTGAGGTCGTAGGCACACTGTGTGCCGCCGGATTGATCGAACCCGTTTGCCCGCATCGACTCGCCGAACCGCGCTCCGGCCTCGTCGCTCAACCGGATCGGAACGAACGTGTCGCCCCGTTCTTGGCGGGCGCCTCCGATGTCGGCGAGGTCCTCCTGATCGAGCAGCGAATCGGTCTCGTAGCCGCCGTCTTCGCCGGGGTAAAGCGCCCAGATCTCGACTTGGCCGCGGTCCCCGATGAGTTCGATGACTTCCGAGCGGTTCGCGCCGGGGACTTCCACGACCATGAACTGCTGGCCGGGCGCGGCGACCTGTGAGGCCGAGCCGCCGCCGAGGCCGCGCTCCCGGAGCCGTTCGTTCAGGACGTCCTCGGCCCCGTCGCGGGTACTGGCTGTGACTCCCATCCCGACATCGTCCTCGTCGGTCGGATAGCCGGCCTCGGTGAGCGCGGCGGCGAACTCGGCTCGGGTCGTCTCGCCGACGACCTCGTCGTCGAACACCTCGACGGTGCCCTCCTCGAAGTCCGCCCGGACGTCGGCGGTCCCTAACCCGAGTTCGTCCTGTAACACGGACTCGATCTCGCTTTCGGCCCCCGGTTCGAACTCGAGCCCGGAGACGGTCATCCCGACGAACGGGGCCCGGACCTGCGTCCCGCCGGAGAGTTCGAGCCCGAACTGAAGGTTCGTGTACTGTGATCCCGCCGCCTGTTCGCCGTCGTCGGCCGGGCCCATTATGCCGCCGCTCCCGCCGAAGGGCGCGAAGATCGCGACCGTACTCACGATCAAAAAGACGGTGAGCAGCCAGATTCGCCAGTGTTTTTTGATGTGGAGTTTCATTTTGCGATCCCCTCGTATTTGTAGTACCGAAGGAGACTCACGTTGAGCAGGTACGTGTTCATCAGATCGGCGAGCAGCCCGAAGACGAGTATCACCCCGACATCAGGCAACAGCGGGATGCCGAGCAGATACGAAACGACGGTCATCACGATCATCGCGGAGATCGACGTGACCGTCATCGTCACACCGGTCCGCATCGCGCGGAACGTCGAGGTGTAGAAGTCCCCGTGCCGCCTGAGGACGTGGTTGTTCAAAAGCAGATCCGAGTCGACGGAGTACCCGATCAGCATGAGTAATGCGGCGACCGTCCCGAGCGACAACTCGATGTCGAACAGCCGCATCAGCGCCAGCGGGATCATGATATCCGAAAACGCCGACGCGATGACCGCGATCGACGGGACGAACGTCCGAAACATCAACGCGACGAGGCCGGCCATACCGCCGAAGGCGATCGCGATCCCGAAGATCGCCTGCCGCTGTGAGTCGGCGGCGAAACTCGCCGATCGCTCGCCGACCGATTCGATCTCGTAGCCGGCCCCTTCGGCCCGTGTTATCAGCGGATCGGCGTCGTCAGCCTGGAACGTCAGCTGATACGTGTTCGCCTGCCCGGCGATCGGCGTGATCGAGGCGACATCCCCGTCGAACGTCTCCGTGATCTCGGCCTGTGAGTCGTCCGTGACGATCTGCATCTCGGTGCCGCCGGTGAACTCGATGCCGAGCGCAACCGGGGTCCCTGTGAGGGCGGTCGCGGCGGCGAGGACAACCAGCGCAAACGCCAGTATCCCGAGCGGGATCGTCACCAACTGTCGGTTGGTGTACTCCGTGTAGTCGACTTCCGGTACCGACGCGTCCATGAACTCCGATGTGAATCCCCCGCGAATAAGGGTTGTCGTTCGTCCGTCGAAAGGGTCGGGTACAGACCCGGTTGCGGCAGCGCTTCTTGACTCCTCGCTACCTGAGCGAAACAACGGTCATACCAACTGCACCATTAACCGGTTGGCGTGCAAGATGGGGTTTGTAGCCGTAGTTATAGGAAAAAAGCCGATTTTATTTTGTTTTGGGCTAATACATTCATCGGCGGTCGGGACGCTCCCAGTACCTGTGGACAACCACCGGAAGAACGGCTGTGTACTGAGTTGATTCGTATGAGACCTCAGCCTCGACAGCTCGGGGGATTGGTTCGCGTAGCGTGTCGAGGGCCACTGGATCGGCCGTGAGCAACTCTCCGTCCTCTGTATACTGATACCGTTGTTTCACGATCGTGGCCATCGGAAGTGCTCGGTTGAACTGCCCTTCTTCCACGTCGCCGTCTATTTCATCGGCGGGGATCCGCTCAATCGACAAAAACACCCCTCTACCAAGGAGTTTTGTTTCTCCGAGTATCGATCCGATGTGATCGTGAACACGGGCGTTTGCGGTCACCGTCGCTTGCTGCTCAAAGGTATCGTATCCAATAGACGAAAGGGTGATTTCCTCGTCCAATACGGTGGACTCCGCTGCACCGAGCCGGAGCGTCTCTGAAATATCTGGTTCAAATTCCTCATCATCACCACCGACACAGCCAGCGAGACTCAGACCCCCCGCTCCGGTGAGACCAGCGAGTACCTGTCTTCTCTTCACAGCCCGAAATCGCGGATCAGTTGACATAAGATTGTGGATTCTCTCCTGCAGCACACCAGTCTGTGCCGCTTTGCACGTCGGCTCACCGGAGTCGACCGACGACGACGACGACCGTTTTACCCCGGATCAGTCGGTGACGATGATCGCTCCGACCATTCCGCCCGGTTCGTGTGGAATACATAGGTAGTTGTGCCGGCCGGGTACCTCGAAGGTGTGTTCGTACGTCTCCCCCGGCGGGATGTTACCGCCGCCGGTTGCGTGCCAATCGTTGCGGGCGGCATCCAGGCTCTCGTAGCCGCCGGAGGCGAAGTACGCGGCGTCGTCGGGAATCGTCCGTTCGTACGCCGTAACCGTGTGTCCGCGCGAACCGTTGTTCCCCCAGACGACGGTTTCCCCGACTTCGGTCTCGTACTCCGCCGGCATGAACGCGTTCGCCGACATCCCGATATCGAAATCGTCCTCGCTGAGCCCCCCGTCGAGACAGCCCGACACGGGGACTACAGACGCGGTCCCGGCGGCCGCGAGAAACGCCCGTCGATCCATACTGACGCTTGCAGTCGGACGATCATATGTACCCCGGTTCCGGTCGTGCGTTCGGCCGATCGCCCCCCGCCGCCGCCCGACCGGACCGATCGTCCCGGGCCGAAACGAACCTACTAAGGCGGCCGTCGCCGACCCCAGAAATAACGCTATGCAGCCGCGGTTCCTCGGCCAGTTGGGAGTTGCCGACCTCGTGACGGCCGCCAACGCGGCGATCGGGTTCGTAGCCGCCGCCGTCGCCCCCACCGACCCGGGGCTCGCGGCGAGGCTCATCCTCCTCGCGGCGATCGCGGACGGCCTCGACGGTGTCATCGCCCGGCATCGCGGCGGAACCGAGGTCGGACCGCTCTTGGACTCACTCGCCGATGTGGCGTCGTTCGGCGTGGCTCCGGCCGCGTTGGTGTACGTTCTCGCCACCGACGGCGGCGTGGCCGGCCCCGGGACGCTTTCGGCCCTCGTGGCGCTCGTCGTCCCGGCGCTGTACGTCTCGATGGCCGTCATCCGGCTCGCTTTTTATATGCTTCACGACGGCGATCGCCAGCACACGGAGGGCGTCCAGACGACGCTCGCGGCGACCGTTCTGGCGGTGGCGTATCTGGCCGGCGCCGGCGATCCGGCGGTCCTTTTGGGTCTGACGGCGCTGTTTACGTATCTGATGGTCGCACCGATAACGTATCCCGACCTCTATGCCCGTGACGCGGCGATCCTCGGCGGCTTACAGGCGCTCGCGATCGCCTTTCCGACGGCCGCAAGCCGGGTGTTCCCGCGCTCGCTTCTGGTCTTCGCCCTCGGATACCTGCTCTTGGCCCCCTTCGCGTACTGGCGTGACACGGAGCCCTGACAGTTTCGATCCGCTAGTCGCTCGACGATTCGAGCCACGCGATCGCCGCGTTCAGGTCGTGTTTCGGCGGCGAGCAGGTGAACGACCGGCAGGCGTACACCGTCGCCTCGCCGTCGACCGCGGCCCGGTTCGCCCAGATCGGCGGCGCCTCCTCGAGACCGAGGGCGTCGAGCCACGCCGACAGCCCCGCCTCCGTCGGCGGCCGGACGGTGAGGGTTCTCGCCGGAAGATACGTCCCCGCGAGCGTCTCGCGCCACGGGTCGGGTAGCTCCTCGGCCGCGACAGTCAGTTCGGGCGTTCCGACTGACCGATCGACGGCGGCGAGGGCGAGCGACGTATGTGATACGGCGTTCGATTCGAGCGTCGAGGCGTGTGTCTCCAACACCGCATCGACGATCGATCCGAACCCGGCGTCGGGGGCGAACGCCGAAAGCGCCGCGAGCAACTGGACGGCGACGCCGGCGCTCGAGGGGGTCGAGCTGTCGGCGAGTTGCTGTGGCCGGGCGATGAGCTCCTCGCCGTCCGCCGGCGTGAAATACAGCGTTTCCTCCGCCTCGTCGTAGAACGCATCGCGGATCGCGCGGCCGAGATCGAGCGCGAAGGCCAAGTGGTCGATCTCACCCGTCGCCTGATACAGATCGAACGCCCCGCGACCCAGATACGCGTAATCCTCGAGGTAGCCGGGGATGCCGACGTCGCCGCGCTCGAAACGACGGTGCAACCGGCCCTCGGCGTCGTCGAAAAGCTGCTCGCGGCAAAACGACAGCGCCGCGGCCGCGCTATCGGCGTAGGACCGGTCGAGAACGATCGAGCCCTCCGCGAGCGCGGAGATCATCAGCCCGTTCCAGCCCGCTAGTACCTTTTCATCCCGCGGCGGCCGCGACCGGGCCGACCGGGCCTCGAAGAGCTGTTCGCGCGCGTTTCGGATCGCCGCCTCGACGTCGTCGGTGCCCATGACCGACTCCGCGGCGAGGTCGCCGATCGCGGTCGACTCCGTGAGGACGGTCGTCCCGTTCTCGAAGTTCCCGGACTCGGTGACGCCGTAACGCCGCCGGAACAGCTCCGCGTCGGTTCCGTCGTCGACGGCATCCGCGACCGTTTCGGGCGTCCAGACGTAGAACGCGCCTTCCTCCCGGCTCCCCGTGGAGTCCTCGCTTTCGGCGTCCAGCGTCGAGTAAAAGCCGCCCTCGGGATGTGTCAGCTCCCGGTCGACGAACTCGAACGTCTCGCGGGCGACTTCTGCGTATCGCTCCGTTCCGGTGAGCTGATAGCCCGCGAGGAACGCCCGCGGGATCTCGGCGTTGTCGTACAGCATCTTCTCGAAGTGCGGAACGGTCCACTCCCGGTCGACGCAGTAGCGATGGAAGCCGCCGCCGACGTGGTCATAAAGGCCCCCGGAGGCCATCGCGTCGAGCGTTTCGACGGCGACGTCCCGGTAGGTGTCGCGGTCGGTCCGATCGAAGGCCCGAAACAGGAGATGGATCCGCCCGGGATGGGGGAACTTCTGGCTTTGTCCCCACCCGCCGTGTTGTCTGTCGGCCCCTCGCACCGCGGCGTTGGCTGCGGTGTCGAGAAACCCCTCATCGGGGGCCGTCCCGCGTCGGTCGGGCGTCCCTTCGAGTTGGCCTTTCGCCGAACTGGCCCACTGATCGGCCTGCGATTCCAGCTGCGGCCGCCGGTCCGGGTCGCTCCAGGCGTCGGCGATGTCGTCGAGGACGGACCCGAATCCGGGCATGTTGGCGGTCGGCTCCGGCGGGAAATACGTGCCGACGTGGAACGGTTTCTCCTCGGGGGTAAGCCACACCGACAGCGGCCACCCGCCGGACCCCTGAACCATCTGACAGACGTTCATATAGAGGGTGTCGACGTCGGGACGCTCCTCGCGGTCGACTTTGATCGGGACGAACGCCTCGTTGAGCCGGCGGGCGATCTCCGGGTCCTCGAAGCTCTCCTCGGCCATCACGTGACACCAATGACAGGCGGCGTAACCGATCGACAGGAAGATCGGCACGTCCCGTTCCGCGGCGAGTTCGCGGGCCCGTTCGTCCCACGGCTGCCAGGCGACGGGGTTGTCGGCGTGTTGGCGAAGGTACGGCGAGGCGGCCTCGTCGAGGCGGTTTTCCATACCACCGATACCGCGGCGCGGTACTAAACGCCGCGGCTTTCGACAGGGTTTTTCCCTCACGCCCGGGCGGTCGCCGGACGAGGGCCGACGGATCATAATGGCACGTTATTTGGGCCGCCGACGTCTCGGAGGGAGTATGAAACGATCGCGCAGGGACTGTCTCCGTGCGGGCGGGGCGTTGCTCGCCACCGCGGGCGTCGCCGGCTGTATCGAAGAGCGCGTGACGCGCCGTGAGACGCGGGCGACCGACTCCAAGACGTGGACGCTCTCGCCGGGGAACGAAGGGGTCTCCCTCGACGCCGCGGCGTTCGACGCCTACACCGATCGGATGGCCGACACCTACGGCGACAGCGGCGTCTGGGGTCTCGCCGCGGAGCGTCCGGAGAACTTCGGCGTGGCGTACGTCCAACGCTACGCGATCACGCGAGAAACCCCCGGTAACCCGACCGACAGCGAGTTCAGTCTCGTCCCCGAGGCAGTCGATCCCGAAGCGCCGATGTTGATCGCCGACTGCTGTCTCGTCCGGTACGACGTGGGCGAGAACCGGTACCGCTACTGGCTGTGGGTCGGGACCGACCCGACCGACGGCCGACTCGTCCGGGACGTGAACGTCTCGACGCTCTCGACGGGCGTTCGGCTCGGAAACGGGGCGATCGTCGACGCTTCGACGCCCACCGTCGCCGACGGCGAGGGAACGGTCGGACTCGGCACGCCGCCGTCGGGGACGTTTCCGGTTCGTGGCGGCACGATCGATACCACGTCCGTCCGGGAGGTCGGCGGCACCTACGCCGTCGAGTGGCGCGGCGAACTCGACGCGGTCCAGTCGGCCAACGGCGTCTGTGAGGTCGAACGCACCGGCGAGTACGAACTCTCCTGGACGATGGCGCTCGGGTACAGCTTCGAGGAGACCGTCTAGGGTCGGCCGTCCCCGCCCCGTATCGCTTCCGTTGGCCGCGCCGTATGCATATCTGTGAACACTCTCTCGACGCAGAAAGACAACGTTTACACTTCCGTGTGTCCCGGTTCCGCGTATGACAGAGACGGTACTTCTCGTGGGCGGCGGCGGCCGCGAACACGCCATCGCCCGCGCGGTGGCCGACGCCGAGGCGGCCGAGCTGTACGCGTGTGCGTCGAACCGCAACCCGGGAATCGCGGCCCTCGCGGCGGATTATACCGAAATCGACGAGACCGACGGCGAGGCGATCGTCGAGTACGCCGAATCCGTCGGCGCGACGCTTGCGGCCATCGGCCCCGAATCGGCGCTGAACGCCGGCGTCGCCGACGCCCTCGATGACGCCGGGATCTACGCGTTCGGCCCCCGCGAGGCCGAAGCGAGGATCGAGACGGACAAAGCGTTCCAGCGGGAGTTCATGGCCGAGGAGTCGATTCCGGGCTGTCCGGACTTCGAGACGTTCGAGGACGCCGAAGCCGCCGCCGAGTACATCCGCGACTACGACGGCGACCTCGCGATCAAACCCCGCGGGCTGACCGGCGGGAAGGGCGTCCGGGTCATCGGCGACCAGATCACGGCCGAGGAGGGCGTCGAGTACGTCCTCGAAAGCGACTACGAGTCGTTCGTCATAGAGGAGCGCCTCGTCGGCGAGGAGTTCACGATCCAGGCGTTCGTCGCCAACGGCGAGTATCGCGTCTCCCCCGCCGTCCAGGATCACAAACGTGCCTACGAGGGCGACGAGGGGCCGAACACCGGCGGGATGGGCTCATACACCGACGCGACGCCCGAGTTGCCCTTCATGAGCGGCGCGGAGTACGACGCCGCCGTCGACGTGATCGACGCCGTCGTCGATTCGATGCCCGAATACAAAGGCGTTCTCTACGGGCAGTTCATGCTCACCGCCGAGGGGCCGAAGGTCGTCGAGTTCAACGCCCGCTTCGGCGATCCCGAGGCGATGAACACCCTGCCGGTCCTCGAAACCGACTTCGTCGAGTTGCTCGTTGCGGCCCGCGAAGGCGAACCGCTACCGGAGTTGTCCTTCTCGGAACACGCGACGGTGTGTAAATACGCCGTCCCGGACGGCTACCCGACCGACCCCGAGGCCGGCGCGAAAGTGGCGATCGACGCCGACAGCGCCGGCGAGGCGGCGCTTTTTTACGCAAGTGTCGACGCCCGCGAGGACGGTATTTATACCACGACGTCCCGGTCGTTCGCCGTCGTCGGTCTCGCCGACTCCATCGCCGACGCCGAGGCGATCGTCGAGGACGCCTTCGACCGGACCGGTACCGAGGGGCTTCGCGTCCGCCACGATATCGGCACCGCCGATCTCGTGCAGAAACGGATCGACCACATGGACGAGTTGCGGAACGAGTAGGCTCCGATCGATCGTCCGGCGGCCTTTTTAAACAGTTCTGTGACGCGTCGGTGTTGACTTATACGGACAGGTAAAATGATAGCCTATGAGTCGTGACAAGGATGCAGAAGTGCCCGACGAAATGTCCGAGCAGCCGACTGACTTCGCCAAAGCCAACCCGGAGGTCTGGAACGCTTACTCCGAGTTGGGGGAAGCATGCAGTGACGCTGGCCCGCTTGATCGAGACACACAACGACTCGTGAAACTGGCATTAGCGATCGCCAGCGAATCTGAGGGTGCAACCCATTCTCACGTCCAACGGGCGCTTGATCGGGATATCTCACCTGAAACGCTCAAACACGTGGCTGTCCTCTCGATCCCCACGATCGGGTTTCCGAAGGCAATGGCTGCACTGAGTTGGATCGAGGATTTAACTGAGGAGGAATAACTCTGGGCTCTTAGCTAACTGAACGAAATAACAATCAGATTAGCGATATTGTTACTGGTTGGCGTACAAGATGCAAGGCGCGAACTTTTTACGCCTCGGGTTCGCCTCCGGCGAACCGCTCGGCGCAAAAACTTCGATGAAAAAGGCGGACGGCTCGGCCTCCGGCCTCGCCGTCCGGGAACCGCGCTTCGCTTCACTCGCGCGGATGCTAATGGTGTATTAATTCTCTATATTCACCGCGACGCGGGAAACATATCACCACTTGCGGATTTCAACAGAGCCAT
>OBKM01000167.1_pt1 | contig 32254 bp, 36 predicted proteins | sample 1519691 | NCBI WGS metagenome assembly OBKM01 (sample SAMEA37050418, study PRJEB22526) | metagenome | biome: saline pan; feature: lake; material: water | place: Egypt | collected 2015 | depth 0.5 m
AGGTGGACGTTTGGCTTTTCGCTGATGTCGATGCGAAGGCAGGTGGAATCCCGTTAGGATGGCTCCCTGTAATTACTATCATGGTTCCATTCTTCGGATTAGCCATCCAGTTGTGGTACTTTTATTCAAGAGATGATATTTTATGCGCAGAAGAAAAACGATGATTTCAGTCTATTAGAAAAGACTCAGCGATGCTAAGTTCATGCTCTATATTTTGCACGACTTCGAGTACTTATCAGCGGTAGAGGATTTCAACAAAGCCAATCTGATAGTAGTTTCACCAAATTAAGGAAGAGCCGAATTCTTTTATTAACGGGTGCTTAGAGGCTACTGTGGCGCAGTGTAACTACTGCGGCGAGAAAATCGATTCACTCGCCTATGAGTGTAACAGCTGTGGTCGAAGCTACTGTGATAACCACCGGCTCCCTGAAAAACACGATTGTGTCAGGCTCTCAAAATCGACCACGCTGGGCCCCGACTTTTGTGGCTTAGGGCGCGAAGAGAGTGGAGATGGCGGGCAGAGTAAAGCAGACAGCGAGCGCTCCGAGGCCACAGCAGACTCAGAGTCTGAACCTCATATACAAGGCGAAAACCGACAAGGTCCTGAGCAGGACAAGTCGAACAGCGAGCGACCCGAAGCCACGACAGACTCAGAATCAGAACCCGAATCTCGTGGACAGGAGAGAAAGCGACGAAGTCGCGAACGGGGCAAACCGGATAACGCTCGATCTGAGAACAGGACAGACTCAGAGCCTGACTCTCGTGGGCAAGCGGGAAAGCGACACCGCAACTGGAAGCCGTCGTCAAGAAGCCCCGACGTAGTTGTTGATGATTCAGACACGGGTGGTGAACCAGGCCGGAACAGCAAGTTGCCGCTGGCTTTCCGATTGAAACGCGGATATAAACGTGTTCGACGAACCTTCTGGCGTCGGGTGCCATCAGTGAAGCAGTTGATCGTTCTTGCGTTGATGGGCGTTGTGACGCTGCTCCTGATTAGTTCGATTGGCGGTATCGGTGTCGGGCCGATCGATGATGCTTCAGACCGGACGTCGGAGATTCTTGATGAACCAGTCGCTACACTCAACGATACAGTCCAAGAGGGTTCAATTGGTGAGTCTGGTACCAGTAGTCCTACGAACGAAGAGTTCGAGCGGGCGATCCATGCCGAAATCAATGATATTCGCGAGCAGAACGGATTAAACAGGTTGGAATACAGCACTGGCTTAGCCGGTGTAGCCCGCGATCATAGCCAAGATATGGAAGCCCGGGATTACTTTGATCACGATTCACCGGGAGACTGGACACCTCAAGATCGCGTTGATGCCTCCGATGACATTCAGTGTCGCGTTGGTGAAAACATCTACACCGAAAGCGGCTTTTCGCACTTGGATGCAGAGCGCGTAGCCGAGCGTGTGGTCGAAAACTGGATGAATTCGCCAGGACACAGGGATAATATTCTTTTCGAAGAGTGGTCTGTAGAAGGTATTGGTGTTCATATCGACGGCCAAGATCTCTGGGCGACTCAGAAGTTCTGCTGATCGCAGGAACGGTCCAAGATCCGTCAACCGTGGACTTGTGAGTGCGAAATTCATTAATTAAGATATAAGCTGTTTCTTATCGCGAAACTGAAAGTGAAATACACAGCTCATAGGTCACGCCCCTTCGAAAGCCCCTTTATCCGGCGGGCGGGAACTCGGGTATGTTCATCGCTCTACGCGAGGAGGTCGAAACGGCCCTCGCCGAGGCGCTCGCCGACTGCGGCTACCCCGACGACGACCTCGGGATCGAGGAGCCGCCGGCGGACCGCGAGGCCGTTCTCGCCTCGAGCGTCGCCTTTCGGCTCGCCGCCGAGGCCGGGGCGCCGCCGCCGGCGGTCGCCGCCGAGTTGCGGGCGGCGATCGATGTCGACGACTACACTTATATCGGGCGGGTCGACACCGAGGGGCCCTACCTCAACGTCCATCCAAGCGAGGCGTACTTCGAGGGAACGCTCGAAGCCGCCCAGGGGGAAACCTACGGCTCGCTGGAGCGGAAAGACACCGCAGTCGTCGTCGAGCACACCTCCGCGAACCCGACCGGCCCGGTCCACGTCGGCCGGGCCCGCAACCCGATCGTCGGCGACGCCGTCGCGAACCTACTGGAGTACGCCGGCTACGACGTCGACAGACACTACTACGTCAACGACGCTGGCCGCCAGATCGCGGTGTTCACCTGGGCCTACGAGCGCTTCGAGGAGGCCGACCTGCCGGAGCCGGCCCGCGACCGCGCGGAGTACCGGATGGTCCGGTATTACCGGAAGGGCAACGAGTTCCTCGAATCGGCCGATCCCGACGCCGTCGAGGCCGCGGAGGCCGAGATCGAGGGGATCATGCAGGGACTCGAAGCCGGCGACGAGGGGGCCTACGAGCGCGTCACGGAGGTCGTCGACACCGTGTTGGGCGGGATGCGTCGGTGTCTGGGCCGGCTCCCGGCCGAGTTCGACGAGTTCGTCAAGGAGACGCAGTTCATGAAAAACGGGGCGACCGACGATATCGTCGCCCGGCTGAAGGAACACGAGCGGGCGGTCTACGAGGACGACGCCTGGCAGCTCACCTTCGAGGACATCGACAAGAACCTCGTCTTCCTCCGGGCCGACGACACGTCGCTATACACGACGCGGGATCTGGCCCACCACGAGTGGAAGTTCGACAACTACGACCGAGCGGTGACGGTCCTCGGCGAGGACCACAAGCTGCAGGCCCGTCAGCTCCGGGCGACACTGGAGGACCTCGGCAACGACACCGACGGCCTGGAGACGGTGATCTACTCCTATGTCAACCTCCCCGAGGGGAAGATGTCCACCCGGGCCGGGACGGGCGTCCAGCTCGACGACCTGCTCGATGAGTCGATCGATCGCGCCCGCGAGGAGGTCGAAGAGCGCCTCGAGGACCGTCTCCGCGACGACGAACTCGACGACGACGATGTCGAGCGGATCGCGAGACAGGTCGGGATCGGGGCCGTCCGGTACGACATCGTCGCGAAGCAGCCGGCGAAGGCGATCACCTTCGAGTGGGACCGGGCCCTCGATTTCGAGGCCCAGTCGGCACCGTACGTCCAGTACGTCCACGCGCGTTGCTGTGGGATCGTCGGGGAAGCGGAGGGAACCGACCCGGAGCTCGATGTCTCGGCGCTGTCGACCGACGCCGAGCGGGAGCTGCTCGCGACGATCGCCCGCTTTCCCGGCGTCGTCGCGGACGCCGCCGAGGCCCACGAGCCCCACCGGATCGCCACCTACACCCGCGAGATCGCCGACCGGTTCAACGGCTTCTACCGGGAGTGTCCGGTCGTCACGGCGGACGACGAGGGGACGCGGGCGGCGCGGCTCGCCTTGGTCATCGCGGCGCGACACACCGTCGCCAACGCGCTCGATATCCTCGGCGTCGAAGCGCCCGAGTCGATGTAACGGCCGGTCGCGGATCCGAGTCGATCCTGGGCCGTCTCCGGCCCCCGACCGCGTCGCGGCGGCAGATTCATTCCGTTCGGGGCCGAACGACCGACAGGAGGTATCCGTACAACGTGGCTCCACGCGTCGTTTCGCTTTTGCCTTCCGCGACGGAGATCGTCGCCGCCCTCGGCGTCCGACCGGTGGCGACGTCCCACGAGTGTGACTACCCGGAATCGGTAGCCGATGTCCCGAGCGTCGTCGAGTCGCGGATCGACGCCTCGGCGTCGAGCGCCGAGATCGATAGCCAGGTGCAGGCGTCGGCCGCCGAGGGCGGCGTCTACCGGATCAATCGGGAGGCGCTCGCCGCCGCCGACCCCGACGTGGTCGTCTCACAGGGGATCTGTGAGGTGTGCGCCGTCGACACCGTCGTCGTCGAGTCGGCGATCGAGGAACTCGGGCTGGACTGCGAGCTCGTGACGACCGACCCACACAGCATCGAGGACATCCTCGCCGACATCGAGTCGATCGGCGCGGCGATCGGTCGGAAAAAACGGGCCGCGGAGCTCGTCGACGAACTCCGGGGGCGCATCGATCGAGTCGCGACGCGGGCGGCCGAGAGCCCGATCCGCCCGACTGTCGCCGTCCTCGATTGGCTCGAACCGCCGATGGTCGCCGGCCACTGGGTGCCCGAGCTGGTCGAACTCGCCGGCGGGGAGTACGGGCTCGCCGACCCCGGCGACGCCTCGACGCCGCGGGAGTGGGCCGAGATCCGCGGGTACGACCCGGACGTGCTCGTCGCCGCGCCCTGTGGGTTCGGGCTCGACCAGACCGCCGAGAACCGAACGGATCTGACCGGTCGAGACGGGTTCTCCGTGCTGCGGGCGACGCGGATGAACCGCGTTTACGCCGTCGACGGCCACCATCTGATGAACCGCCCCGGGCCACGGATCGTCGAAAGCCTGGAGACGCTGGCGGCGCTCGTCCAGCCCGAGGCCTTCGACGTCCCGGAACCGTGGATGGCGCGGTCGTTTCCGGCGCTGTCGGAATGACCCTCGAACTGCCGGGGCCGGTACGCGGATCGATGATCGAGCACGCGAGGGACGGCCATCCCGAGGAAGTCGTCGGCGCGTTGGCCGGCACCCACGGCGACACGTCGACCGTCGAGCGCCGCTACCGGGCGGGGAACGCGGCCGACACGCCCGAGACGCGCTATGAGATCGCACCCGACGAGGAGCTGGAGCTGCTCGAACGGATCGACGACGACGGATACGATGTCGTCGGGTTCTATCACTCCCACCCTCGCGGACCGCTCGAACCGAGCGGAACGGACGCACGATTGGCGGCGTGGGGCGGCTACTCCTACGTCATCGTCTCGCTCGCGGCCGATCCGCCCAGGGTCGGGAGCTGGCGCTGGCGCGGCGACGGCTTCGAGCGCGAGCCGGTCCGGCCGGTCTGATCGGGGAGCGACGACATCCGAACCAGTTTAGGTTTCGGGGCGGAAACGGCCACGCGAGCGGATGTACGACGATATCCTCGTTCCGACGGACGGCGGCGAACAGATGGGAACCGTCATCGACGCGGCGATCGACACCGCGACACGGCAGGGGGCAACGGTCCACGCGCTCTCGGTCATCGACCGCGACGTGTTTCTCACGCTGGACGACGGGCTGACCGACGCCGTCGACGACGAACTCGCCACGAACGCCGAGCGGGCCGTCGAGGCCGTCACCGAGGCCGCGACGGCGGCGGGGCTTGAAAGCCGAAGCGCCGTCCGACGGGGCCGTCCGGGCGAGGAGATCCTCGCATATGCCGACGAGATCGGCGCCGATCTCGTCGTGATGGGAACGCGGGGGGCGGACGGACACGGGCGCCGGATGCTCGGCAGCGTCTCACAGGACGTCATCACGGAGACGAACCGGCGGACGCTCGTCGTGCCGATCGGCGCGGAGTAGGGGCCGCCGCGGCACGAACCGACAGACGTAGGGGCCGGCTCCGCCACGGTCGGATCGGAGATGGGCTGGCGCTACCGGGACACCGTCCTCGCACTCTGTACGCTCGCCTTCTTCGTGACGATGGCCGGGCGACTCGCCATCAGCCCGGTCGTCCCGGCGATCACCGACGAGTTCGCGGTGTCGAACGCGGCCGTCGGGGTCGCGCTGTCGGGGATGTGGCTCACCTACGGGCTCGCCCAGTACCCGAGCGGGGTGCTTGCGGACCGCTACGGCGAGCGATCTGTCGTCCTCGCCGCGATCGGCGGCACCGCGGGCTTCGGGATCGTTCTCGCCACCGCCCCCGTCTTCGTCGCCTTCTTCGTCGGGACGGTGCTTCTCGGCGCGTTCGCCGGGCTCCACTACAGCGTCGCGACGACGCTCCTATCGCGGACGTACGACCGGGTCGGGACGGCGGTCGGGGTCCACAACAACGGAGCGACCGTCGCCGGGTTGATCGCGCCGGTTGCGGCCGCGTGGGTCGGCGCCCAGTACGGATGGCGACCCGCGGTCGCGCTCGTCGCCGTCGTCGGCGTCCCCGCCTTCGCCCTCTTTGCGCTGAGGGTTCGCCCGACGGAACCACGGCGCCCGGACGTGGCGATCCGAGAGCGGGTCGCGTTCGGTCCCGCGGCGGAGCTGCTCTCGCGACCGCAGATCGCCTTCACCGTCGTCGTCGCGATCGCAAGCGAGTTCGCCTGGCAGGGGCTCGCGTCGTTTCTGCCGACGTTTCTCATCGAACACCGGGGGTACTCGACGGCGCTTGCGGGGTCGGTGTTCGCCGCGTACTTCGTCGCTCAGATCCCGGGACAGATCGTCGTCGGCGCGGCGGGCGACCGGTTCGGGTACGATACCGCGATCGCCGGCTGCATGCTCGTCGGGGCGTCGGCGATCGGGCTCCTGTTCGCCGGCTTCGGGCTCGGCGGTGTCGTCGTCGCCGTGTCGCTTCTGGGCGTTGCGATGAGCTTCGGTGCGGCGTTGATGCCCCGGTTCCTGGAAGCGATGACCGACGCCGAACGCAACGCCGGGTTCGGGCTGGTCCGGACGGTGTATATGGTCGTCGCGTCCTCCGGTTCCGTCGTGGTCGGTCTGCTCGCGGATCTGTACGGCTGGCCGCTCACGTTCGGCGTGCTCGGCGGGCTGTTCGTCGCCGTCGTCGGGCTCGTCGCGTCGAATCGGCTGTTCGGATTGGGGTACTGAGCGCCGTTTCTCAGCCGAGCGCCGAGCGAAATCGCCGTCCGATCGACAACCCGATCTCACGCAGCCGACCGGCCGACGCGAACCGGTCGCGGACGATCGGATAGAGGCCGCCAACGACGAGCCCCCAGACCGCGTGTGCCACAAAGCCAGCAGCGGTCAGCTCCGGCAGCGGGGCCTCGATCCCGACGAGCCGAAGCCAGACCGGCATGACGATGCCGGCAGCGACGAGCCAGAGAACAGTCCCCCACGCCGCGCCGAGGGCGCTACCGGCGGCGACGGGAGGTACCGGAGCGCGATCCCGGAGGTGCGTGTAGCCCGCGGCAAAGAGCAACGCGAAGACGACACTGTGAAACAGGTGCGTGACCCAGCCGACGATCGGGGTCGAAACCCCATACAGCGCGCCGATCACCGGGAGTAGCCCGAGCAGTGCCTCCGAGAGGACGCCCATGACGACGCCGGCGACGAGCCCGGCGAGTATGGCGGCGCCGATCCCCGCCGACGGAATGCCGAGTCGGCCGGTGGCGGTCCGATCGCCCCTCGCGCGCGGCAGTTCGAGCCCCGCGACGACGTTCTCGTCGGAGCCCGGGGGCGAAAGCTCGAACACCCCGTCGTAGTAGTCCGACAGCAGTTCGACGATCCGCCGATCGAAGTCGACCGCCGGATCGCCGCCTGGGGACCCGTCGGCTCCGGGCGGCGCCCCGGTCGATCGAACCGAGAGCCGGACACTGTGGGGGCCAGGGACGGCTTCGACATCGATCGTCGCGGCCTCGCCGCGCTCGGCAACCGTATCGAGGAACGCACTGATGAGAAGTCGAAGGCGTTGGTCGGCGAGGACATCGGCGGACACAGCCGGTTCCGGGACCGTTAGCTTCGCGTCGGGGTACCGTTCCGCGAAGGCGTCGGCCTCCTCGCGGAGCACGGGCCCGATCGGGATCGGTCGGAGAGTGTTCGATCCGCGGGCGCGGCCGACATCGGCGATATCGGACACCGTCGTCTCGATCCGGTCGGTCGCGTCCCGGATCGCGTCGAGATCCGCCCCGCGAGGGGGTTCGCCGGCCCGGAACATCGAGGCGTACCCGTCGATGATCGACGTAGCGTTGAGGACCTCGTGTCTGAGAAGTCCGTTGGCGACCGTCGCGAGTTCGGCCTGAAGTTCGATCTCCTCGCGCTGGCGGCGGTTGAGCCCCGCCCGGTCGCCGATCAGCGCGCCGCCGACCGCACCGCCCAGGAGGGTGTTGGCGACGAGAAGCTGTGACCCCGCGGCGTCGGTACCGACCAAGGTGTGCATCGACGAGCCGAGCGCCGTCGACACGAGCACGCCGAGCATGGCGGCGACGCCGAGAAACGTCCAGCGCACGACGGTACCGACGTACGTCCGCGAGAGATCGCCGACGGCGAGCACGACGCCGTAGATCGTAAAACCGAGCCCGATCACGAGTGGGAGCACCCCGACGAGGAACGGAACGTCCGTGTCGGCACCGACGGTGCCGGCGACGACAAACCTGGTGATCGCGAACCCGACGAGCGCGACCGCGAGTCCGCCAAAATGGATCAGTTCGGTCGTCCTACCGGAACGCATCGGGATCACCCCGGATCGGGCGTCTCGCCGCCGGCTGCCGGTCGGTCCTCTGCATTCGTCCGGGTTACAGCAGGGGACGGTATAGTTCTTGAGAGGGTTTCGTGGATCGAGCGCATCGACGATGCGTATATATACGTTGGAGCAAAGCCCATCGTATGGACCGCGTCCGGGTCGGGATCGCCCTCTACAACGCGGGGCGGTATCTCGCGGCCCACGAACCCCTCGAAGCGCTGTGGCTCGAAGCCCCCGCCGGCGAGCGCGACGACTGCCTACAGGGCCTTATCCAGGCGAGCGCCGCTGTATATAAATCCCGCCGAGGGAACGACAAGGGCGCGGCCGGGCTCGCCGGGAGCGCGCCCGAGTATTTAACCGACTGCGCCGTCGTCGACGTCGACGCCCTGCGGGCGTGGCTCGAACGGCTCGCCGCCGATCCGGGCGTGGGGCGCGGGCAGGAGCCGCCGGAACTCCGCCTCGACGGGGAGGCGCTCGGGATCGACGACCTCTCGCCCGCGGCGGTCGTCGCGGCCGCCGAGGCGGTCGCAGCGGCCGAGGACGACGACCTGTTGGAGCGTGCCGGTGACTACGCGGCGCGGGACGTTGCGGAGGGGGAGACGACGAGCCCGTTCGTGACGCTGACGATGGATTATATAAACGACCCGACGCCGGTCGTTCGACAGCGGCTGGAGGAGCACGTCGATCGACGGCGGACGCGGGCGTCGGACGTGGAGGGACTGTTCGAGTGAGCGGGGAGTTCGTAGACCCGTTTCGTTCGTGGCACGGTTGAGCCGGGACCCCGAAGCGTTTCCTCAAAGGCCGGAGTGTCGCCCGGGGCGGCGGCTCGCGCGGCGATGACGCCGTCGAGTCGCCTCACCCGACAAGCCGTGCGAGGGGGAGTCCAATGAGCCGAAGCGAGACGACAGTCAGAACGATCGCAACGAGGGCGCGGATCCGGTACAACGAGAGCCGTCGACCGTACCGGACGCCGACGAAGGCGCCGACGTACGCGGGGATCATAAGCGCCAACGCGATCCCCATCACGGTCAACGTCGGATACAGGCCCGCCGCGGCGGCCCCGAGAAAGCGGATGACGTTCACGCCGAAGAACACGATCCCGACGACACCGACGAAAAACAGGTGGCTCAGCGGTCGCGTCTTCAGGTACGCGACGATCTGAACCCCGACGTTCGTCATCCCGAAGATGAGCCCGAATACTCCCCCCAGTACGAACATCGAGAGGGTCCCCCCGAGCGGCGGGTTCTCGGAAGGCTCCGTGTCGAACGGGATGCCGACGAAAGGCTGTTTATAGACGGCGAACGCGAGCGTGATCAACCCGAGGCCGAGTTCGATCACGCCGACCGGAATGTCGTCAATTACGAAGAGGCCGATGACGGAAAAGACCAGTATCGACACGATCAGCGGCCAGAACCGCGTCGCTGCCTCCTCTTTCTGTTGGGGGGAGAGACTGCGCGCGAGTTTGACGTTCGCGGCGACGATCCCCGGGATCGCAAGGATCACTGCGAGCTGTAGGTCGATGTACAGCGCGAGCGTGACCGTACTGATGACCGGGAACCCGAAGCCCGAACTGCCCTCAACGATCGCTGCAGCGAAAAACAAAACCGCCATGAGGCCGACGGCTGTGGCTCCGAACGAGACTGTCAAGACAACCGTCATAAGCGACGATCCGACTAAGATGGGAGTGTTCCGGAGACTGCGGTCGTTTCCGACGGTTATATTTCGCGCAGTTTCGACGCCGAAGTCGGGTGACGGGACGGAACGGGGCCGGCTCGGGAGCCGGGGCAGGTGGGCGTGTGGCCCCAACGGGAGACTGGAGGGGCTACCGGACGACCGTCACCGGAACCGAGGAGTGGCGGACGACCGTCTCGGCGACGCTCCCGAGCAACAACCGCGACATACCGGAGCGACCGCGACTCCCCATGACGATGTGGTCAACGTCGTTCGTTTCGGCGAACCGGATTATTTCTTCCTTCGGGGCGCCCTGCAGCAGCTCCATGTCGACCGCCGCCTCGTGTTCGTCGGTTATCTCTGCCGCCCGTTCGAGGTGTTTCCCGCCCCCGTCCGACGCGGCGTTTGCGTTGCCGACGTGAACCACGCTGATCTCGGCGCCCGGGAAGGAGTCCAGAGCGTGTTCGAGCGCTTTCGCCGCCTCCTCGGAGTCGGTGAACGGGACGAGGACGTGATCCGACATACCGGATCTTCGTGCACAGTCGGTAAAACCCATCGCCCGGACGGAGGTAGCCGATGCAGGAGCTGTTCGGCGAGTGACGGGTCGCGGTCGTCGGGCCCGGATCGGTGTCGGACCCCTCAGACCGCCCTGTCGCCGTCCCACTCCGCCGAGTTGTCCTGTGGCTCGTAGCCGAGGACCTCCTTTGCACGCTCCAAGGAGTAGAACTTCCGGTCGTTGTCGGAGATGCCGTAGACGATCTCGTAGTCGTAGTCGGCCTCCAACGCGCAGGCGTGGAGCCGCGCACAATCGCGGTAGGAGAGCCACATCGCCTGTCCGCGCTCGTAGTCGATCGGCGGGTGATCGCGGTTGAGGTTGCCGATCCGGACGTTGCAGACGTCGATCCCGTACTCGTCGTGGTAGTACCGGCCGATCGTCTCGCCGGCGGCCTTCGAGATTCCGTAGTGGTTGCCGGGGCGGGGCAGCTCGGTGCCGTCGAGCCGGAACCCGTCGTCGGCCCGGTAGAGATCGGGTTCGCGCTCGGTCTCGAAGTGGCCGACGGCGTGGTTCGAGGAGGCGAAGACGAACCGCTCGGCGCCCGCCTCGACGGCTGCGTCGTACAGGACCTTCGTCCCGTGGATGTTGTTGTCGAGGACCGATTCCCAGGGGGCATCCTTGCGGGGGTCACCGGCGAGGTGGACCACCGCGGTCACGCCCTCACAGGCCTCGGCGACGAGGGACTCGTCGGTGACATCGCCGACGAGGAAGGGGTGTTCCGGGTCGAACGGCGGCGGGTTGTGAAACAGGTATCGCCACTCGTAGTCGTCGGCCAGCCCCTCGCGGATGGCCGTCCCGACCGCTCCCTTGGCCCCGGTGAGTAGTACGGTTCCGTCCATTTTGTTGTCGGAACGCGGCAGTCGGGTAAGAAACGTGTGGTTCGCCTCCGAACGCCCCTGTCCTCGCGGTCACCGCCAGTGTTTGAAGAGGAGCCGCTTGACGTCGTCTTTCGTTCTGACGCCGGTCGTCGAGCCGTCGGGGAGGTCGACCTCGTAGGGCTCGTCGCCGCCGGACTCGCGCCACCGGTCCTCGTGGGCGTCGAGCAGGCTCATCGCCCGCTGGAGGGTGTCCTCCGGGCTGTCGTCGCTCCCGGACGGGGCGGTGTCGTCCGCGGCGGGGTCGTCCCCGTCCTTGGTACCGGTGTCCGCCCCGTCGGCGTCGACCGACGCCGCCGAGGCCGCGATGTCGACCGCCTGCTCGCGGCTCACGCCCTGTAGCTCCGCGATCGCGTCCGGGTCGGCGTCGGCGACGCGTCGGACGGACCCGAACCCGGCCTCGGCGAGCGACGCCGCGGTCGCCTCGCCGACGCCGTCGATCTCCGTCAGGGCCCCGATGTCGGGCGTACCGCCGGCCTCGCCGTCGGGCGGGGTGTACGTATCGAGCAGGTACTCGATTGCGTCGGTGTGTCGGACGGTACCGTACTCGCCGACGTAGGCGGCTTCGAGCTCCTCGCGGATCGCCTCGATCCGTTCGAGCTGTGTTTCGGAGACGGGGAGGTCGGGCATATCCGGGAGTGTGGATGGCGTCGGCAATAAGCTACCGGCGGGCGGCGACGGCACGGAGGCGGTCGGAGCCGCGGACGGAATGGAGCGATTTATCGGTGGAGCGTCCGTGTCATGCGTATGGCTGAGGAGGACCAACGCTCCGGAACGAGGGGAGCGGACCCGGAGTCCGATCCCGGCGCCGCCGACGGGATCGTCAGCGTCCGAGGCGGGCTCGTGGGGCTCGGGTTTATATGGCTGACCGCGGTGTCGGCGTTCTCCGCGTTGGGGGCGGCGGCCTACGGGGTGACGGCTTCGGCCGGCTACCTACTCGTCGCGGCGGCCGCGGCGGCGCTGTCCGTGGCGGCCGGCTCGGCGTCGTTGCGGGCCTTCGGCTACCGGTGATCACTCTTCGGGGGTCATCCGGACGGTCAACACCGGGGTTTCGGCCCGCCGAACGACACGCTCCGTGACGCTGCCCAGCAGGTAACGTTCGAGGCCGCGCCGGCCGTGGGTCCCCATGATGATGAGGTCGATCCCCTCCTCGTTCGCGTACTCGACGATCGCCCGATCCGGGGTGCCGTCACGGAGGGCGGTTTCGGTCGTGATACCGGCGGCGTCGGCCCGGCCCCGGATCTCCGCGATGGTGTCCCGACCGATCGCCCGGAGCCGTTCCTCGAACTCGCCGTCCATCAGCTCCGGGGCGTGGGGAAGCTCCTCGACGACGAAGAGAACGTGGAGTTCGGCGCCGGTCTCGGCGGCGAGCCCGAGGGCCTGTTCGACCGCGGGGTTGTTGCTTCGGCTTCCGTCGGTCGGGAGGAGGATTCTGTCGTACATAGGCGGTGTACTCCGCGCGAACACAAAGAACTGCGGCTATGTTTCGGCCCCGGAGCCTCCCCGGGACGCGCGGCAGTCGGCCACCTAACGGCGGTGTAGGATGCGGCAACGACGGTTCGCCGGAGGAAGCTACATACGGTTCGCGGCGCTACATGGACGTATGACACGCAAGGCGACGTTCGGCGGCGGCTGTTTTTGGTGTACCGAGGCCGCTTTCGAGGCGGTCGAGGGGATCGAACGGGTCACCTCGGGGTACGCCGGCGGCCACGTCGACGATCCGAGCTACCGGGCCGTCTGTGCGGGGAGTACGGGCCACGCCGAGGTCGTACAGCTCGAGTACGACCCGGAGGTCGTCGGGTACGACGAGCTACTCGAGGTGTTTTTCACCGTCCACGATCCGACACAGCTGAACCGGCAGGGCCCGGACGTCGGCTCGCAGTATCGTTCGATCGTCCTGACACACGACGACGGGCAGCGCGAGGCGACCGAAGCGTACATCGACGCCCTCGAAGCGGAGGGCGGCTACGACGACGAGATCGTGACCGAAGTCGAGCCCCTTGAGACGTTCTGGCGGGCCGAGGAGAAACACCAGAACTACTTCGAGAAGAACCCCCGGGACGCGTACTGTCGGATGCACGCCCAGCCGAAGGTCGAAAAGGTCCGCGAGAAGTTCGCGGAGTTGGTCCAGCGGGCCTGAAATCCGCGGCACACGGGCAGTCCGGGCCCGGCTGTTCGGCTCCAGCCGCGAGGGCTCCTCGGGGCGAAGTCGGCGACGGATACGGTCAGGAAGTGGTGAACCCGCCGGTGTCGTCGTACTCTTCGAGGACCCACTCGAGCTCCTCTATCGCCCGGAGGACGGCGACCTCGGCGGTGTCCTCGAACTCGGAGGAAGGTGGGTCGTAGTCGTCGTACTCCGCTTCGAGCGTCTCGATCCGTTCGCGGATCTCCGCTTCGGTGCGCATACTCGTAGGACCGCCGGAAGCCCCTTTGCGTTTGCGACACAGCTGGGGGCTGCCGGCGACGCAACGACAAAGCCGCTGGAGGTCGAAACGGGGGTATGGAACGCGAGATCCCGCGGACGGACGAGGAGTGGCGCGAGGTCCTCACCGATGAGGAGTATCGGATCCTCCGCGAACAGGGGACAGAACCGAAGTTCTCCGGGGAGTACCTCGGCAAGGACGCGGACGGCGTGTATCGGTGTGCCGGCTGCGATACCGAACTGTTCGACTCGGGGACGAAGTTCGACTCGAACTCGGGGTGGCCGTCGTTCTACGAGGCGAAGGACGGTGCCGTCGAACTTCGGGAGGACAGAAGCCACGGGATGGTCAGAACGGAGGTCGTCTGTGCGCGGTGTGAGGGACACCTCGGGCACGTCTTCGACGACGGCCCCGATCCGACCGGCAAGCGCTTCTGTATGAACTCGGTCGCCCTCGAGTTCGACGAGGGTGCCTGAGGCCCCTCGGGCAGGGGGACACGGGTATAAACGAGGTCAAAACGCTAAAATAGGCCGACCGAAATATCTCGAACAGGGATGTCCAGAAACGACGGGGCCGGGTTGACTCGGCGTGATCTCTTCCGGGTCGGTGCCGGCGCAGCCACGGCCGCGGCCGCGACGGGCGCAGCGAGCCCGACGTATGCACAGACGGAGTTCGACTACGACGGGTGGTTCGACGACGCGATGAACTTCGAGGGCACCGTCGACATGACGGGCGAGGAGGAGGTGACCGTTGAGGTCGGTGCCGGCGATGTCGGGCTCGCGTTCGATCCCGCGGCGATCCACATCGACCCCGGGACGACCGTCGTCTTCGAGTGGACCGGCGAGGGCGGCGGCCACAACGTCGTCGAACAGGAGACGGGCGAGCGATACGAGAGCGAACGGACCGACGAGGGCGGGACGACCTACGAAATCACCTACGAAACCGACGGGATCTCGAAGTACGTCTGTGTCCCCCACGTCGGGAACGGGATGGTCGGGGCGGTCGCCGTCGGTGACGGCGAGGGGGTGCCGGATATCGCCGCGGGCGAGACGCTCATCGGCGGCCCCGACGACGGCGGTGGGGACGGCGACGACGGAGGCGAAAACGGGGCGGCTGACGAGGAGGTCCCCCCGGCGCTGGAGGGGAACAACGACGTCTTCGCGCTGTTCGGCTTCTCGGCCATCGTCGCGCTGTTGTCGCCGTTCGTCGTGGTCTTTCTGATGCGGCGCGGCGAGAACGCCGACGGCTGATCCGGGCGGATCCCGGTCGAATTTATACGTGGGTGTTCAACAGTCGGTCATGAGCGGTCTCTCACTCGACGCCGACCAGCTCGATCGGTACTCGAGACACATCATCATGAACGATGTCGGCCCGGCCGGACAGGAACGGCTCCTCGACGCCGACGTGTTGTGTATCGGTGCCGGCGGGCTCGGCTCGCCGATCATCCAGTACCTGGCGGCGGCCGGCGTCGGGACCATCGGGATCGCCGACGACGACACCGTCGAGCGCTCGAACCTCCAGCGGCAGGTCATCCACGGGGAGCCGGACGTCGGGCGGCCGAAGGTCGAGTCGGCCCGGGCGTTCGTCGAACGGCAGAACCCCGACGTGACCGTCGAAACACACGAGTACAGGGTCGCCCCCGACAACGTCGAGGGGCTGCTCGACGCCTACGACATCGTCGTCGACGGCTCCGACAACTTCGCGACCCGGTATCTCGTCAACGACGCCTGCACGCTCGCCGGGGTGCCGTTCGCCCACGGCGCGATACTCCGCTTCGAGGGCCAGGTGACGACGTTCGAGGCGAACGAGGGCGGGCCCTGTTATCGGTGTCTGTTCCCCGAGGCCCCCGAGCCGGGGACGGTCCCCGACTGCGCGAGCGCCGGCGTGTTGGGCGTGCTGCCGGGCACCGTCGGCTGCATCCAGGCGACGGAGGCTATCAAACTCCTCTTGGAGTACGGCGAGACGCTCGACGGCCGGATGATCTTCTACGACGCCGCCGATATGACCTTCCAGGAGGTCGCCGTCGAGCCGCGGCCGGACTGTCCGATCTGTGGGTCCGGGGGGATCGATTCGGTCCACGACGTCGAGTACGAGGACACCTGTTCAGTGTAGCGACTGGCCGTGTCGGGACGAACGCGTCGCTGGCGGTCGCAGCGGCGAAAAAAAGAGCTGAGTCGGCGTCAGTACTTCTCGAGGTAGCGGTCGATCTCCCACTGGGAGACGTCGACGAGGTAGTCGGTGAACTCCTCGGTCTTGGCTTCGACGAACTTCTCCGCGACGTGGTCGCCGAGGGCGTCGAGGATGACCTCGTCGTCCTCGAGGGCGTCGACGGCTTCGCCGAGGTTGGTCGGGAGCGTCTCGATACCGTACTCGTCGCGTTTGGCCTCGTCGAACTCGTAGATGTTCTCGCGGATCGGATCCGGGGCCTCGAGATCGCGCTCGATCCCGTCGAGACCGGCGTTTATGAGCGCGGCGAAGGCGAGATACGGGTTACACGACGGATCGGGGAAGCGCGCCTCGATCCGGCTCGCGGCCGGGACGCGTGCGGCCGGTTTGCGGATGAGCGCCGAGCGGTTTCGGTCGGACCAGGCGACGTAGACGGGCGCCTCGTAGCCCGGCACGAGGCGTTTGTAGCTGTTGACCGTCGGGTCCGTGACCGCACAGATCGCGGGGGCGTGTTCGAGGATCCCGGCGAGATACGAGTGAGCGGTGTCGGAGAGATCGAACTCGTCGCTGCCGTCGTGGAAGGCGTTTTCGCCGTCCTTGAAAAGCGACATGTGGGTGTGCATCCCGGAGCCGTTGATCCGCGGGACCGGCTTCGGCATGAACGTCGCGTGGAGATCGTGTTGGGCGGCGATCGCACGGACGACCGTACGGAACGTGGCGACGTTGTCCGCGGTCGTCAACGCGTCGTCGTACTCGAAGTTGATCTCGTATTGGCCCTCGGCGACCTCGTGGTGGCTGGCCTCGATCTCGAAGCCCATGTCCTCGAGGGCGTAGATGATGTCGCGGCGGACGTCACTCGCGAGGTCCTTGGGCGCGACGTCGAAGTAGCCGCCCTTGTCGGCGAACTCGGTCGTCGCGTAGCCGTCGTCGTCCTGTTTGAAAAGGAAGAACTCCGGCTCGGGGGCCATGTTGACGTCGAAGCCGTGTTCCTCGGCCCGTTCGAGGGCCTGTTTGAGCACGTAGCGCGGGTCACCCTCGAAGGGCTCGCCCGTCGAGGTGTTGATGACGTCGCAGATCATCCGCCCGGCGGCGTCCTGGTCGTCGGACCGCCACGGCAGGACGGCGAACGTGTCCGGGTCCGGGACGAGCCGCATGTCGGACTCCTGGATGCGAACGAACCCTTCGATCGAGGAGCCGTCGAAGTAGATCCCGTCAGTGAACGCCTTCTCGGCCTGGTCGGCCGGCACGGAGACGTTCTTGACTGTGCCGAGGATGTCGGTGAACTGGAGTCGGAGGAATCCGACATCCTCCTCTTCGATTTCGTCGAGAACGGCCTGTGCTTCGTCCGTGAGACCACCGTCGGGTGTTACGTTGTCGTTCGTCATCTTTCTCGTCGTGTGTTTCGACGCTTCCCCGCATTAAAACGTTACTGATCTGCGCAAGTCTCCCGGCCCCGTTATGAGAACTGAATAGTCGTAAACTTCTAAACCCTGCGGGTGGTATCTGCTTGTAATGACGTACGAAAATCTCGATCGGAAGCTAGTAAACGCGCTGCTTGAGGACGGACGGGCGTCGCTCCGTTCGCTCGGCGAGGATCTGGACGTCTCGGTGACGACGGTCTCGAACCACATCTCGAACCTCGAGGACGAGGGGATCATCCGGGGGTACGCCCCGGTCGTCGACTACGGCGAGTTGGGCTACGACGTGACGGCGATCGTCCAACTGAAGGTCGAGGGAAGCGCGATCCCCGATATTACCGACCGGATGCAGGGCCACAAACACATGGTCTCGGTGTACGAGGTCACCGGCGACCACGACATCATCGCGATCGGGAAGTTCACCGACACCGACCACATGAACGAGCAGATAAAGGAGCTGCTTGTCGACCCCGACATAAAGGAGTCGAACACGAGCGTCGTGCTCAACAGCGTCGTCGAGAACGAGCAGTTCGATCTCGACTACTGAACCGGGATCGATCGTCGCGTTCGGCGGGACGACGACCGGCCGGGAGCCGACGCGGATTTTTTATTCCCCCTCGTCGTAGCCGCGGTATGGCGACCCAATCCGAGTTCAAGGCGGTCACGTCACGGATGTTCGGGCTGTTCCTGTTCGTGGCTGCCGTCGGGAACTATTTTGTCGGGCAGATCGACTTCACGGTCCTGTTCGGCGCGGTTGGGTTCGTGTTCGTGGCGCTTTCGGGGTATATATTCAGCAACCCGGAGGACTTCGGCGAGGACGTGACGGTATCCGATCGGGCCGTTCGGTCGGTCACGCTCGGCGGCTGGGGGTTGATTCTCGTGACCGTGGTGGTCATCGTGGTTCTCGCGTTGGGGTAGGCGGGTCGAAGACGGCGGCGAGAACCGCTACTCGAGGCAGTACTCGACGAAGTTCCGGAGGATCCGCAGCCCCGTCTCGCTCGATTTCTCCGGGTGGAACTGCGTGCCGAAGACGTTGCCCGCCTCGTTCGCGATGATCGAGGGGAACTCGGTGCCGTACTCCGTCGTCGCGACGGCGGCGTCGCCGTCGTCCGGGGCGGCGTAATACGAGTGGACGAAGTACGCGTAGTCGCCGTCGATCCCCTCGGCGATCGGGTGTTCACGCCGGACGTCGAGTTCGTTCCAACCCATGTGTGGGACCTTCCGGCCGCCGTCGAACCGGAGGTTCGTGCCGGGGACGAGATCCAGGCCGCGGACGTCGCCCTGTCCGACGGTTTCGGCCTCCTCGCTCGTCGTCAGGAGCATCTGCATACCGAGACAGATCCCGAAGAGGGGGCGGCCCTCGGCGGCGGCGTCCGTGAGGGCGTCGCGGAACGGCCCGGCGTTATCCATCCCCTCGCTGAACGCGCCGACGCCCGGGAGGACGATCCCGTCGGCCGTATCGAAGTCGGCGGGGTCGTCCGACAGCGTCACCTCCGCGCCGGCGCGTTCGAGCCCCCTCGTGACGCTTCGGAGGTTCCCGAGGCCGTAGTCGACGAGGACGACCTCCGCTGTCCGCTGTGTGGTTCCCATACGACCTCTCGGCGGGGGGCGGGCAAATCGGTTGGGGTTCCCGCAGGCGGGCTCAGAACTCGCCCAGCCGCGATTGGTCGCCGCCCCCCTCGACGAGATCGACAGCGGCGCCGAGCGCCGAGGCAAACGTCTCCCGCTGGCCCGGATCGTACAGCGTTGCGGCCGGATGCACGCAGACGAGCACGCGCCGCGGGGTGTCGGCGACCCGGACGTCGTGGACGGAGCCGGCCGCCGCGGTCACCGACACCGACCGGCCGAGCAGGTGTTCGGAGGGGACCTTCCCGAGCGTGACGATAACCTCGGGGTCGACGGCGTCGATCTCGCGATCGAGGTACGGCCGGCAGTTGTCGAGTTCCTCGGCGGTCGGGTCGCGGTTCTCCGGGGGGCGACACCGGACGCAGTTCGTGATCCGGACGTCCCGGCGGGCGAGCCCCTGATCCCGGAGTCCCTCGTCGAGGACGTCCCCGGAGCGACCGACGAAGGGGTCACCGGTCTCGTCCTCCTGTCGGCCGGGGGCTTCGCCGACGAAACAAAGCGCCGCGTCGGTCGGGCCGACGCCGTTGACGATGCGGCTCCGGGAGGCACAGAGCCCACGACAGCGCTCGCACTCGGAAACGTCGGTCTCCTCTGTCACGTTCGACCGATCGGCGGGCGGGAAGTTAACCCCGCCGGTCGGGGGGCAGCCGGCCGTCACGTCCGGCGGCGTCGACCCGCCGGGCGAGGCGGTTCGCGACCCGCAACGGCTCCGGGCGGCGTTCGTACGTGTACGCGTCGAGGACGGGAGCGGTTCGGTCCCCGAGGCCGATCTCCCTGACGAACAGCGGACGGCCGTCGATCTCGATCCGACGCCGCTCCGGGAGTGACTCGTAAGCGTCGAGTCGGGTCGTTCGTTCGTCGCCGTCGAAGGCGTCGGCGATCGCGCCGCCGAGCCCCTCGCTGTCCTCGAAGGAGACGGCGACGACGGGGCGGTCGGTCGCGTCGGCGATCGCCCCGAGATCGAGGAGGTTGTACCACGCCGGCGCGACGCCGGCGACGAGAAGGTAACGAACGTCCGGGCGTTCGAGCCGCGACCACAGCTCGACGACGGCCGCCGTCGCGTCGCGGCCGCCGACGGTACACCGCGAGAAGGCCGCGTCGTCGACAGCCCGGTTCGCGCGGACGACGGCGCCACAGAGCGTGCTCGTCGCCCCGTCGTCGCGTCCGCGATAGGATTCTGCGACCCCGAGCGCCCGGCGGCCGGGGGGCAGGGTCACTGGTTTTGGAACTCCTCGTAGGCCTCGAAAAGCTCCTCGCTGGAGGCGTCGTCGTACTCGAAGTGGACCTCCCCTTCGTGTGCCGCCGTCCGTCCGTTACCGGCGTCGTCCCGTTCTTCGATGTCTATGTCGTGGCTTCCCTGTTCGGACTCGTCGTAGCTTCCGAACCCCATGGTAGTGTCTAACAGCTTCGGCGTTGTAAATCACACGCCGGATGTGGACGGGAATCACGGAGTGAGTCCGGCGGTACCGTTATGAGCGATCTATGTCAACGCTGACGCGATGCGTGAGGTGACGCACCGTGTCGTCCGATAACAACAGGTCGGCCACCGTCGTCTACGTCGGGCGTGGACCGGCGATCGACCCCGACGGGCGGTTCCGGCTCGAACGGGTCGGCGTCGGGTCGGTCGCGGAGCGGGCGCCGTACGCGGACTGTGTCGTCGTCGAGGAGCCGGGCGGCGGGATCGAGGCGCTCGAACGGCTTCGCGGGGCATCGGTCCCGACCGTACTCTACGACCGGACAGCGGACCCGACCGTGGCTGCCCGGGCGACGCGGCTCGGGGTGACGGAGTACGTCACTGACGCCGGGGAGGGGCGGCCGATCGACAGGATCGCGGCGGTCGCCGGAATCTCGGAACCGACGCCGGAGCCGCGGCGGTCGGCGGCCGCGATGGAAACGCTCCGGGGCGCCGTCGATCCCGGTACCGACGGACTCGTCGACGCCGTGGAGCGGCTCCTCGAAGCCGGCCGGGAGCGGTTCGGGGCGTCGATGGGGGCGCTCGCGGAGATCGACGGGGCGACGTACTCGATCGCCGCCGAGGTCGGCGGGGTCGATCACGGGTCGACGGCGCTTTCGGGCGCGTTCTGTCGCCGACCGATGCGTTTCGACGAGCCGTGTTGTCTCCCGGACACGGCGCGGGCGTGTCGGAGGGAGCGCGTCACCGGGGTGTTCGCGGAGCTCGGGAGCTACGTCGGGACGACGGTCCGGGCCGACGGGGAGCGGTACGGGACGGTGTGGTTCGGGAGCGAAACGCCGAGGGAACCGTTTTCGGCGGCCGAGAAACAGTTTCTGCGGCTCCTCGCGAGGCTCATCGGTGCGGCGATCGAGACCGGTCGGCGACGGGAGACGCTCCGCGAGACGGCCGACCGGCGCGGGCGGGCGATCCGCGCCCTCGCCGACGCAGAGGGATCGTTGCGGGCGGCCGATTCGGCGGCGGAGATCGCGGACATCGCCGCTACGGCGGCGACGGAGATCGCCGATGTCGGTATCAACGAGGTCAGCCTCGTCGAGGGCGAGTCCTCGGTCGCGAGCGTCGGGAACGGCGACGGAGGAGCCGGTGAGGGGGACGAGTCGCTGCCCCCCGGAACGCTGCTGATCGGGGACGGCTCCGGGGCGGCAGGGGCCGAGGCGCGGTCGGAGGCGACGGTACAGCTCGGCGAACGAGGGGTCCTGTCGGTCGGCGACGGAACGGAACGGATCACGCCGTCCGAGCGGCGGCGGCTCTCGTTTCTGGCGGCGCGGATCGAATCGGCGCTGTGTCGTCTCGACGGAGCGGCGGACGACAGCGGGGGAGACGACGGCGCCTCCGTTCCGACGACGGATTCCGCGGCCGGGAGCGTCGACGGACGCCCGGACCGGCTCCGGTCGCTTTTCGACACGCTCCCCGATCCGGCCGTCGAGGTCGAACTCGTCGACGGAGCGCCGATCGTCCGTCGGGTCAACGACGCGTTCGAAACGGTGTTCGGCCGCGAACAGTCCGATATCGAGGGGCAGTCCCTCGACGAAACGGTCGTGCCCGAGGGCTGTCGGCAGTCGGCCCGGCGGCTCACGGACACCATACGCCACGAGGACCACACGACGGCGGAGGTCGAACGCCTGACCGACGACGGCCGGGCGACGTTTCTCCTTCGGGGGTTCAAGTACTGCGACGATGGCGTTACGCGGGGCTTTGCGGTCTACACCGAGATGACGGACGGCTCCGAGCAGCGCCAGCGACTCCAGGTGTTACACCGAGTGCTGCGGCACAACCTCCGCAACGAGATGACGGCCATCATCGGCTACGCGGAGATGCTGACCGAGACCACTGAAAAGGCGGAGTGTCGGGAGTACAGCGACCGCGTCTACGAGCGCGCGACCGACGTCGCGAAGCTCGGCGAGCAGGTCAGACGCATCCAACAGGCCCTCGACGTCGACCGGCGGCGAGCCCCGATCGACCCCGGGCCGCTCGTCGCGGAGCTCGCGGAGCGGTTCCGGGATCGGGACCCGGAGGCGATCATAAACGTCTCGACGGGCGACCACGGACACGTCTTCGCCGACGAGCTGTTGGAGATCGCCGTCGAGAACCTCATCGAGAACGCCGTCGAGCACCATCCCGGCTCGGCGACCGTCGATATCGAGGTGGCGGACGCCGGCGAGGAATGGGTCGATATCACCGTCAGCGACGACGGACCCGGCATCCCGGAACGGGAACGGGCCGTCGTGAGCGGGGACCGCGAGATAACGCAGTTGGATCACAGCGTCGGGCTCGGGCTGTGGCTCTCGCGGTGGGTCGTCCGCGGGGCCGGCGGGCGGCTCCTGTTCGGGGATTGTGAGGGTGGGGCGGAGGTGACGCTCCGGCTCCAGCGGACCGACGGGTCAGGGGTCGAGGAATCGGCGACGGACCGTGCACGCCGGCGTCCGAAGCCCCGGGAGTGAATAGTCCGGCGGCCATGAGGCCGGTATGGACGTGACAAACGTAACGTCGGAGGCCGACACCTTCACCTGTAACGCGTACCTCGTCGAGGGCGACCGAACCGTTCTCGTCGACGCGGGGGCGTTCGAGGGTGTGGTCGGGACGATCGGCGAACACACCGACTCGCTCGACGCGGTCGTCGTGACCCACCAACACAGCGACCACGTCGCACAGCTCGATGCGGTGTTGGACGCCTTCGACGCGCCGCTGTACGCCTACGACGAGCATCCACGGCGCTCGGGCGCGCTCGAGGACGGCGACCAGATGTTCGTCGGCGACGAGCCCTTCGACGTGGTGTACACGCCCGGGCACGCGGACGACCACGTGTCGCTCGTCTCCGAATCGACGCTTTTCAGCGGCGACGTCGTCGTGCACGACGACGGGGCCTTCGAGGGCGGGAGCTTCGGCCGAACGGACATGCCCGGCCAGTCGAGAGAACGGCTGATAGGGAGCCTCGAAACGCTACTCGATGCGATGGGCGACGATGTCGAACACATGTACGCCGGCCACGGCGGGACGTTCCACGGCGACGTTCGCAGCATCGTCGAGACCGCCCTGACACGGGCCGAGAAGCGGGAGCCGAAGTACCCGGACGAGTGATTCACGGGGAACGATCCCGCTCCGAGTCGGCAGCGACGGCGCGTGGCCGCTCGAAGGGCCTTCGTGTGTCGGTAGCGAGCGTACTGCCGGATCGAACGCAGCGATTGTGCGGATAAATAGCGAGCGAAGCGCGTTCCGGGGTGGGAGTGGACCAGCGGGGATTTGAACCCCGGGCCTCTTCCTTGCGAAGGAAGCGATCTGCCGCTGATCTACTGGCCCGCATCCGCTTTTTGCCGGGAACGCCGTTTCAACCTTCCCATTCGAGTCCGAAAACGACCACGGGTGGTCGCGCGTGAGCGATGCGACGGACACGACGACCGCCGCGCCGACGGGAGCCGCGTGACCCCGGGCGCGTCAGTCCTCGAGGACGATCTCGATCGAGACGTCGTTCGGGACCTGGATCCGCATGAGCTGCCGGAGCGCGCGTTCGTCGGCGTCGATATCGATGAGCCGCTTGTGGACGCGCATCTCCCAGTGTTCCCACGTCGCCGTCCCCTCGCCGTCAGGGGACTTGCGAGCGGGAATCTCGAGGGTCTTCGTCGGGAGCGGCACCGGTCCCGACAGCGTCACGCCCGTCTTGTCCGCGATCTCGCGAACGTCGTCGCAGATGTTGTCGAGGTCCTCCGGAGCCGTGCCCGCGAGGCGAACGCGTGCCTGCTGCATGCGTTATCGCTCGTTGACGCTGAGGACTTTGCCGGCCGCGACGGTCTGACCCATGTCTCGGATGGCGAAGCTGCCCAGCTCGGGGATCTCGTTCGAGGACTCGATGCTGAGCGGCTTCTGGGGTCGGACGGTCACGACGGCGGCGTCGCCCGACTGGATGAAGTCCGGGTTCTCCTCGGCGACCTCGCCGGAGGAGGGGTCGATCTTCTTGTCGATCGACTCGACCGTACAGGCGACCTGTGCCGTGTGGGCGTGGAACACCGGCGTGTAGCCGGCCGTGATCACCGACGGGTGCTGCATGACGACGACCTGCGCCTGGAAGGTCTCGGCGACCGTCGGCGGGTCGTCCGCGGGGCCACAGACGTCACCGCGTCGGATGTCGTCCTTGCCGATGCCGCGGACGTTGAAGCCGACGTTGTCGCCGGGCTCCGCCTTCGGCACTTCCTCGTGGTGCATCTCGACCGTCTTGACCTCCCCGCCCACGTCGGAGGGCTGGAAGGAGACGTTGTCGCCGGTGCTGAGGATGCCGGTCTCGACACGTCCGACCGGGACCGTCCCGATGCCGGAGATCGTGTAGACGTCCTGGATCGGCAGCCGAAGCGGCGCGTCCGTCGGCGGCTGCGGCTCCGGAAGGCTGTTGAGGGCCTGCAACAGCGTGGGGCCGTCGTACCACGGCGTGTTCTCGGAGTCCTCGGAGACGTTGTCGCCCTCGAAGGCCGAGGTCGGGATGAACTCGGCGTCGTCGACGTCGAATCGGACCTGCTTGAGGAGCTGTTTGACCTCCTCGACGACCGTCTTGTACTTCGATTCCTCGTAGTCGACGAGGTCCATCTTGTTGACCGCGACGATGAGCTCGTCGATGCCGAGCGTCCGGGCCAGGAAGACGTGCTCCTGTGTCTGCGGCTGGACGCCGTCGTCCGCGGCGACGACCAGGACAGCGTTGTCGGCCTGGCTCGCGCCGGTGATCATGTTCTTGACGAAGTCACGGTGGCCCGGACAGTCGACGATAGTGAAGTAGTACTCGTCGGTGTCGAACTCCTGGTGGGCGATGTCGATCGTGACACCGCGCTCCCGTTCCTCCGCGAGGTTGTCCATGACGTAGGCGAACTCGAAGCCGCCCTTGCCTTTCTCTTCGGCTTCCTCTCGGTACTGTTCGATTACGTGCTCCGGGACGCTCCCCGTTTCGAAGAGGAGCCGCCCGACCATCGTGCTCTTTCCGTGGTCGACGTGGCCGATAACGGCCAGGTTCTGGTGTGGTTTGTCGCTCATTGTGTGTCTCACGCGCGAACGCGCTGTGTGGAAGTCGTTTGTCGGTGCCCCGTAAAACGATTTCGAAAGGGCCCCACCGAATCCGGGCGCATCGGGCGGTTTGAGACCCGATACCACGGAGTATGGCGGTCGGCCGGGGTCACCTGCGAGGGAGTCGCCCGATGTCGGCGAGCACCGCACTCGCCGTCTCCGGGCCGCCCGCGCCGCGTCCCGAGATGTTGAGTCGCCCGGCGTGTTTCGTCTCCAGCTGTACGATGTTGAGCGTCCCGGAAACGGCGAGCGTCCCGTTCTCCGGGACGAGCCGGGGACCGACCCGGACCGCGCCGTCGGCGACCTCGCCGATGAGCCGTATCGTCCGGCCGTCCTCCGCGGCCAACTCGAGGGCGCTTCCCGGGAGGTCGTCGATCCCCTCGACCTCGGCGTCGTCGAGGGTGTAGGTGTCCTCATAGAGGACGTTCGCCAAAATAACGCATTTCAAGGCGGCGTCGATCCCCTCCACGTCGAACGTCGGATCGGCCTCCGCAACCCCGAGGTCCTGCGCCTCCGCGAGCACGTGCTCGTAGTCGAGTCCCTCGGCGGCCATCCGCGAAAGGATGAAATTCGCCGTCCCGTTGAGAACGCCGCGGGCCGCGGTCACCTGCCCGTTGAGATCGCCGATCGTCGAGAGGATCGGGATCGCGCCGCCGACCGCGGCCTCGAAAAGGACCGTTCCGTCGGAGTCGGCTTCGAGCGCCCGGATGTCGTCGTAGCGCTCGGCGACCGGCCCCTTGTTTGCCAACACGACGTGTCGGTCGCGGGCGAGGGCGCGCTCGACGTGCGAAAAGCCCGGTTCCGCGTCGCCGAGTGTCGTCGGGGTCGCTTCGACGAGCACGTCGTAGTCGGCGTCGAGAACGTCTTCCGGCGTCCCGTCGCCGACGGTTCCCCGACCGCGCTTCCGCGAGAGGACGGCCTCGGCGTCGACGCCGCCCTCGTCGACGGCGCCGCTGGAGGAGTCGGCGACGGCGACGACCTCGTGGCCGTACTCGCCGGCCAACTCGACGACCGACGTTCCGACCGCGCCGGCTCCGATGACGGCGACGTTCACGCCGACCCCCCCGTCAGCGGCTCGATGACATCGAGGCCCTTCTCGTCGGCGACGGCCCGGACGGTGTCGAGGGCGCTGGCGCTTCGGCCCTCCGTCGCGACGAGCCGGAACCGGGCGCTCGATTGGCCCTCGGTGCCGGCGGGGGCCGAAAGCGACACGTCCGCGACCGACACCCCGCCGCAGTCGGTGAACTTCCGGAGCGTATCCGAGAGATCGGTCTCGACGAGGTGGCCGACGAGGACGACCGTCAGCTCCTCGCTGTAGCGCTCGGCGCCCGCCTGGATGACGTTGACGCCCGCCTCCCGGAGCGCGTCGACGATCACGTCGAACTGTGCCTCCGTCGCCTCCAGATCGACCTCGACTGGGATGTGGCCCCGCGGCGTGAGGTTGCCCCGCTCGTGGTAGATCGAGAGGAGGTTCCCGCCGTTGTTCGCGATCGGGTCGAGCGCCCGCAGCAGTTCGCCGGGCTCGTCGACGAGTTCGAGCCGAACCGTATACGACCGCGTGTCAGCCTCGCTCATCGTGACACCTCGGTGCGTTCTCTCATTATGCGTGTCTCTGTACCGCCGGCTATAAGAGCGCCGCCATTCGCAATCGTGGCCGGTTTCGCGGCGGCAGAATACCCGGAAAACAGCGGAACGAACGCGAGCGGCCGCCCGAGCGGCGTTAGAAGTAGTCGACCTGCTCGGGCAGTTCGAGCTTCATGCCCTTCCGCTCGCGGATCTCGTCGATGATGTCCGGCTGGAGGTTGTCGGCCATGACCCGGAACCCGGCGTTCTCCGTGTTCCAGGAGGCTCGGCCTTCCGTCGCCGAGCGGATGTCCGAGGAGAAGCCGATCATCTCGTCGACGGGGGCGATCCCCTCGACGACCATCAGATCGCCCTCCTGGAACATGTCGTCGACGCGACCACGGCGGCCCTGGATCTCGCCGGACGCGGCGCCCATGTGCTCGTTCGGCACGTCGATGCGGACCTCCTGAATCGGTTCCAGGAGCTTGATCGAGCCGTCGATCAGGGCGTTGTGGACCGCACGACGGACGGCGGGGATGACCTGCGCCGGACCGCGGTGGATGGCGTCCTCGTGGAGCCGGGCGTCGTGCAGCCGGATGAGGGCACCCTCGACCGGTTCCGCGGCCAGCGGACCGTCGCCGAGGGCTTCTTCCAGCCCTTCGATAACGAGCTCCATCGTCTCGTTGAGGTGTTGGATCCCCTTCGTGTCGTCGATGAAGACGTTCGTATTGAAGATGTGCTCGACGTTCTGGGCGGTGTCCTTGTCCATCCCCTCGTCCATGAGCGCCTCCCGACGCTCGAGTTCGGGCATGTCCATCGACGCGTCGCCGAGCTTGATCGCCTCGACGATGTCGTCGGCGAGCGGCTCGACGGTGATATAAAAGCGGTTGTGGTTGTTCGGCGACCGCCCCTCGACCTCGCGGGACTCGCCCTGCGGCGCTTCGCGGTAGACGACGATCGGTTCGCCGGTGTTGACCGGGATCCCCTGGTTGCGCTCGATGCGCTGGGTGATGACTTCGAGGTGGAGTTCACCCTGCCCGGAGATGAGGTGCTCGCCGGTGTCCTCGTTGATCTCGATCTGGATCGTCGGGTCCTCCTTTGCGACCTGCTGGAGCGTCTCGATGAGCTTCGGCAGATCGTCCATGCTCTTTGCCTCGACGGACTTCGTGATCACCGGCTCGGAGATGTGCTCGATGGACTCGAACGGCGTCATCTCCACCGAGGAGACCGTCGATCCGGCGATAGCGTCCTTGAGGCCGGTCACGGCGGCGATGTTGCCGGCCGGGACGCGATCGACCTCCTCGCGCTCGCCACCCATATAGATGCCGACGCTCTGGACGCGGTTCGTTCCGGCTGTCCCGGAGACGTACAGGTCCTGGCCCTTCTCGATCGTCCCCGAGAACACGCGGCCGGCGGCGATCTCGCCGGCGTGGGGGTCGATACCGATATCGGTGACCATCAGGACGATCTCGCCGTCCTCGTCGACCAGACGCATCGTGCCGGCGAGATCGGACTCGGCGTCGCCACGCCAGATCCGCGGAATACGTCGGGGCTGGGCGTCGATCGGGTTCGGGAAGTGCTCACAGACCATATCGAGGACGACATCCGACAGCGGCGTCCGCTCGTGGAGCTCCTGTCGTTTGTCGGCCTGCTCTAAGTCGATGATCTCGCCGAAGTCCATCCCGGTGCGCTGCATCGACGGCATCGAGACGCCCCACTTGTACAGCGCCGAGCCGAAGCCGACGGTGCCCTCCTCGACGGAGACCGTCCAGTCCTCCTCGATGTCGTCCATCTCCTCGGTCATGCCGCGGATGAGCTCGTTGACGTCGGAAATAACGCCCATGAGCCGCTGTTGCATCTCCTCGGGCCCCTCCTGGAGCTCGGAGATGAGGCGGTCGACCTTGTTGATGAAAAGCGCCGGCTTGACGCCCTCCCGGAGCGCCTGCCGGAGCACGGTCTCGGTCTGGGGCATCGCGCCCTCGACGGCGTCGACGACCACGAGGGCCCCGTCGACGGCTCGCATCGCCCGCGTCACGTCGCCGCCGAAATCGACGTGGCCGGGCGTGTCGATGAGGTTGATCAGGTGGTTTTTCTCGTCGTACTCGTGGGTCATCGAAACGTTCGCCGCGTCGATGGTGATCCCACGCTCCTGCTCGTCCTCCTCGGTGTCCATCGCGAGCTGCTGGCCGGCCGTGTCGTCGGAGATCATGCCCGCGCCGGCGAGTAGGTTGTCAGTCAGCGTCGTCTTTCCGTGATCGACGTGTGCGGCGATGGCGATGTTCCGGATGTTCTCCGGAGCGTCCATCAGCCGTTCACACTCCTGTACGATCTTCTTGCGTCGGCCCATTATACTGTCTAATTTCGACAGCAGGGTGAAAAGGGTAGTGTTTCGTCGCGGAACGAACGGAGCGGGGCGCGCCGGGGCCCGACAGTGAACGGGAGACCGACGACCCGGGGCGCTCACTCGGTCCGGAGGACCTCCCGAACGACGTGGCCGAGGAACCCGACGAGCGGCGGGACGAACACGGACGCGTGGATCGCCGTGCCGTAGCTGACCCCCGACAGTTGCATCGGGTATATAAAAGTCCGGTGGAGGTACCCGACGGCCGGGACACCGGATCGGTCGGCCGCCTGCGAAACAGTCAAACGCACACACCACGTGATATCGGATACCATGGAGGTTCGCGTGACAGGGGATGGGTCAATCGAGCCGTTCCTCGGGGCACGGGAGCTGTTCACGACGGAGTACGACCTCGAGCTGCCGGTGATCGTAAAGATCCGGGAGAACCCCGACGAGCGGACGATGGCGGGCCACTACGACGACCGACACGAACTGATCGTCTCGCGGCGCGCCGCCACCTCGGCGATGGCCCGGGAGCTCGCACTCCACGAGTTCGCACACATGGCCAGATACGAGGAGGGACACCCCTCACACGTCCAGTCGACGGAGGAGGCGCTGTTCTTGGCGCTCGCCGGCCGCAGCGTCGAGCGGCGGAAGCTCTCGCACTGTTATCAGATCGCGAACCACATGAAGGACATCTACGCCGACGACATCACGCTCGATATCGGGCCGACGGCGAAACTCGTCGACTTCATGGAGTCGTCGCTCGCCCGCGCTCTCGCGGGCGCGCCACGGCCCGCACCCGGCGAGTGGACGCGGGAGACGGTGTCGACCGATCCCGAGATCACGGCCGTCAACGCCGCCTTCGCGCTCGCGCTCCTGGAGCGACACGGCGCGATCGACGGCGAACACCGACTGTACGATCTCGCCGACGCCGCCGCCTCGGACGCGCCGGGCGTCTCCCTGTCGGCGTTCAAACGCCACTTCCGGTCGCTCGGCGACGACCCCGGTGAGTCGGAGTACCGGAAGGCGCTCGTCGACGTGACGCGCGAGTACGCGCTCTCGGAAGGGATGGCTGCCGACTGATCACTCCGGCTGAACGACCCGGACGAGCCGGTCGTCCGACGCCCGCGGGAACGCGTCCTCGGTCGGCTCGTCGCTGCGGCCGTCACGGTTCGAGGTGACGAGGTACAACGCCCCGTCGGGCCCCTGTTCGACGTGTCTGATCCGGCCCAGATCGTGCTCGAACCGGCCGTGAGCGATCGCTTCGTGCCCCCCTCCGAGCCAGGAGCCGTCGTGGCGGGTGCCGCTGATGTCCGGGGCGGCGGCCCCGTACACCGAAACGACGTTGAGCCGCTGGGAGGAGAGCCCGGCGACGAGGAGGCGGTTTCGGAGCGCCGGGACGGCGTCACCGGTGTAGAACAGACAGCCGCAGGGCGCCCACGTCTCGTCGGTGCCGGTGTTGACGAGCGGGGCCGTCACGTCGTCGTGGTCGGCGTAGGACCCGTGCTCGTCGTCGCCCGGTGGCCCGCGGACCGACGGCCAGCCGTAGTTCCCCCCGGCTTCGATGACGTTCACTTCGTCGCGGGCCGCCGGACCGTGCTCGGTCGCGAGGGGCGTCCCGTCGGGGAGCCACGTGATCCCCTGGGGGTTGCGGTGGCCGTAACTGTACACCCGCGGGTCGCCGATATCGGGGTTGTCGGCCGGCGCCGTCCCGTCCGGTTCGAGGCGCAAGGTTTTGCCGGCGAGGCTGTCCGGGTCCGCCGCCCGTTCCCGCAGATCCGCGTCGCCCGTTGTCACCCACAGGTAGTTCCGCGGGCCGAACGCCAGGCGGGCGCCGTTGTGGATGATGCGGTGGCCGGGAATGTCGTCGACGAGAACGGTCTCCTCGTAGTCGTCGTCGAGGTCGTAGTAGACCAGCCGGTTCCGGTAGTCGTCCCCGCCCGCCTCGTAGGTGTAGAAGGCGTACAGCACGGGGACATCGGGGTAGTTCGGGTGCAGCGCGATACCGAGCAGACCGCCCTCGCTGCCACCGCCCCACCAGTCAAACCCGCCAGAGTCGAGGCTGTCGGCGTGGTCGATGACGGCGTCGGCTTCGGTGACCGAGGCGAGCTCGCCGGCCTCGTAGCGGCTTATCCGACCGACCCGCTCGGAGACGAAGAAATCGCCGTTGCCGGCGAACTCCATGTCCCACGGCACCTCGAGGTTCTCGACGATGGGCTCGGTTTCGAGGGGCGCATCCGGCGCCGTCCCGGGCGGTTCCCAGTCGGGGTTGTGGCCGTCCCACGAATCGATGTCGTGGGGGACGGAGAGGTCGTAGGGGGCGTCGGTCGCCTCGGGTGGATCCGCCGACGTGGGCTCGTCGCCGCCCGTGCAGCCGGCGGCGGACACCGACGCGGCCGCCCCGAGGGAGACGAGAACGCGACGACGGCTGTACGGTTTCATGCGCACCCGTAACGGTCCCCGTCGCTAAAGGCTGCTGTTCACGACAACCGGCGGAAAAGCTGGCCCGAAAACGTCAGCGAGCGGCGGCCGCGACGCGTTCCTGTTCTTCCTTCTGGCTGACCGGGTACGCCTGCAGATCGTAGTTCGACGCGCCGACGAGCTGGTTCGCCAGCGCGTCCGAGGCCGACGTCGTCGTCTTGAACGAACCGTTGTACGTGCCCTGTGCGATGAACTTCAGCGCCTGGTCGACACGGCGCTGTGGGGCGACATCGACGGCTTTCGGCACCGAGATGCCGCCGTACTTCAGCCGAACCGTCTCCTCGCGCGGGCCGGCGTTCTCGACGGCCGCCACGAGCACCTGGATCGGGTTCTCGTCGGTCCGTTCCTCGACAGTTTCGAAGGCGTCGCGGACGATCCGCGTCGCCTGCTGTTTCTTGCCGGTGTTCTCGTCGGTCTGCATCA
>OBKM01000168.1_pt1 | contig 32215 bp, 32 predicted proteins | sample 1519691 | NCBI WGS metagenome assembly OBKM01 (sample SAMEA37050418, study PRJEB22526) | metagenome | biome: saline pan; feature: lake; material: water | place: Egypt | collected 2015 | depth 0.5 m
CACCGCCGGTCGGCGGCAGACAGCCCGGCCTGTTGTTGCGGTACAGGAACGCCGCTGCACCCGCATCGACGGCGAAGCCGTACTTTTCGCGGCGGTGTATCCGGCGGTCGTGGCCCTCCGGCCGTCCACTCGACGCGAGCGCGATCCGGCCCTCGACATCGGCGGCCTCGAACGCCGCCTCCGTTCCGTACCCCACGTCGACGACCTCGGCGGTCACCTCGCCGGCCGGCCCGCCCGGAAGTGCGAGCACCTGGTGGGGATGCCCGTACCGCCGGTCGGGGAGCGCGAGTGAACTCTCGCCACGCTCCCAGCCGGGGATCTCGAAGCGGTCGACGCCAACGTCCCGGACACCCACGTCGCGGAGGCCCTCGGCCAGCGTCTCGATCGCCCGCTGCTCGCCCGTACTGCCGGCCATGCGGTTCCCGATATCCGCGAGTGTCTCGACTGTCTCCCACGCCTCGAATCGGTACGCCCGGCCGACGACCCGGTCTGGCAGGTCCATACCCGGCCATAGAACCGGGTGGCCCTGAGCGTGACGGTTACAAGCCGAGAGCCGACTCACGACACCACGCGTAAGCGGGACGGCCCGTCAGTCGATCTCGAGGGGGTCGCTCCCCGCCGAGCCCTCGTCGAGGTCGGTCACGAGCGTGTAATCGCCTTTGAGGTCCCCCCGGACGGCATCGATGTCGTGCCAGTCCCCGATCTCCTCGTCACCGGGCAGACCGGGACACCCGGCGACCGCAACCGCCCCGGCACCGGCTGCCAGAAACCGCCGCCGGTCGAGCGCCTGTCGAGCTGTGTTCGATATAGGCTCGTCCATACCGGCGTGTAAACAACCTCGGGCGCGGTGGCCCGAGGCTTTTAGAACAGACCCGTTGTGAGGATTCTGAACTGCGACCAGTCGTGGAGACTGGCAGCCGTCAGTGCTGGACGAACTCCAGCAACACCCCGCCGGTCGAACGGGGGTGCAGAAAGGCAACGTCGTGACCCCACACGCCGGCTCGTGGCGCCTCGTCCACGAGGTCGACACCACACGCCCGCGCCCGACTGAGCGCCGCCTCGATATCCTCGGTCGCCACCGCAAGGTGGTGGATACCCGGGCCGTGCTCGTCGAGATACCGCGCGATTGTCCCCCCCTCGCGGGGCTCCAGCAACTCGACGTAGCCGTTGCCAAACGCGAGAAAGACAACGAACATCCCCTCGAACTGCTCCTCGTGGGCGCGGTCACAGGGAAGCAGGTCGGTGTACAGCCCTGCAAGCGCGTCGGCATCGTCGGTCGCGATACCGGCGTGGTCGATTGTCACACCGAAACCCCCGGCTGGTGTTCGCCGAACACATCGCGCATCGCGTCACAGATCTCGCCGGTCGTGGCGTAGACCTTGACCGCGTCGATGAGCGGGGGCATGATGTTCTTCTCACCCCGTGCGGCGTCTTCGAGTGCGGCAAGCGCGTCCGCGACCGCCTCGTCATCACGCTCCTCACGGAGCTTCGTGACCCGCTCGCGCTGGTGGGCCTGGAGCTTTTCGGAGACCTCCTCGATGTCGACGTGCTCGTCCTCGTCGACGGTGAACTCGTTGACGCCGACAATAATCCGCTCGCCGTCCTCGATCTCCTGCTGGCGCTCGAAGGCGACATCCTGGATCTGGCGCTGAACCCATCCATCCTGGATCGCCCGGCCCATTCCGCCACGCCCGTCGACGGTCTCGATGATGTCGAACGCCTCGGCCGCAAGCCGGTCGGTCAGCGACTCCACGTAATAGCTGCCCGCGAGCGGGTCGACCGTGTCGGCGACGCCCGACTCGTGGGCGAGTATCTGCTGGGTGCGCAGCGCCGTCCGCACGGACTGCTCGGTCGGCAACGAGAGCGCCTCGTCCTTGCCGTTGGTGTGGAGGCTCTGTGTGCCACCGAGCACCGCCGCGAGTGCCTGGTAGGCGACCCGGACGACGTTGTTCTCGACCTGCTCGGCGGTCAGCGTCGACCCGGCTGTCTGGGTGTGGAACTTGAGCTGCTTCGATTTGGGGCTCTGTGCCCCGAACCGTTCTTCCATGATCTGTGTCCACATGCGCCGGGCAGCACGGAACTTGGCCGCCTCCTCGAAGATGTTGTTGTGTGCCGCGAAAAAAAACGAGAGCTGGGGCGCGAACGCGTCGACATCGAGCCCGGCGTCCAGCGCGGCCTCGACGTACTCGATGCCGTTGCCGAGTGTGAACGCCAGCTCCTGGGCGGCAGTCGCGCCCGCCTCGCGGATATGATAGCCCGAGATGGAGATCGTGTTGAACTTCGGCGTCTCCGCGGCACAGAACTCGAAGATATCGGTGATGATCCGCATCGACGGCTCCGGCGGGTAGATGTAGGTGTTGCGCGCGATGTACTCCTTGAGAACGTCGTTCTGGATGGTGCCACGCAGCTGTTCCCGGTCGACCCCCTGCCGGTCGCCGACGGCGATGTACATCGCGAGCAGGACCGCGGCGGGTGCGTTGATAGTCATACTGGTCGAGACCTCCTCAAGCGGAATCCCCTCAAAGACCCGCTCCATGTCCCGCAGCGAGTCGATGGCGACACCGGCCTTGCCGACCTCGCCTTCGGCCATCGCGGCGTCGGAATCGTACCCCATCTGTGTCGGCAGGTCGAAAGCCAGCGAGAGCCCGGTCTGACCCTCATCGATGAGGTAGTGGAACCGCTCGTTTGTCTCTGCGGCCGTCCCCATCCCGGCGTACTGGCGCATTGTCCAGAGCCGCCCGCGGTACATCGTCGGGTAGACCCCCCGCGTGTACGGCGACTCGCCCGGAAGCCCCAGGTCCGTCTTGTAGTCGTGGTCCGACAGGTCAGCCGGCGTGTAGAGCCGGTCGACGTGCTGGCCGGCTGTGTCAGTTTCGAACCCCGCCGCACGCTCGCCGAACCGCTCGAGCACCGGGTCCAGCGTCTCCGCCTCCCACCGCTCTTTGCCCGACCGTATCTCCGCCAGGTCGTCGGCATCGAACATACCATCCGGTCCGGGTTCCCGCGGCTTAACACTGTCCCGACCCGCCGTCCGTTGCCGGTGTCGACAGCCTCGGTGGGCCCCGGCGGGGGAACTCACAGCCGGTCCGGTGGGGTCAGCTCTCGGCGGTATCGTCGTCGACGCCATCCCGGACCTGGTCCTGCACGTTCTCGACCTGGGTCTGCAGCTCCTCCAGCTGCGTTTCGACCTGCTCGGTTGCCTCGATGGACTGGTCTTCGAGCTCTGCCTGTGCGTCGACCAGCGAGTCGACGAGGTCTTCGAGCGCCACCAGGGTCTCGTCGCTCAGCTCGTCGTAGGCGTCGACGCCCTCTTCGAGGCTGCTCGAGAGGTTCTCGAAGAAGGCTGCGTGGCTCTCAAGCACCGTGTCGTACTGATCGTCGACCGTCTCCCGGAGGTCACGGGTAGATGTTTCGGCGCCGGGGAACGTCTCCTCGACGGCGTCGAGGAAGCTGCGGATTGCCTCCTGCTGGAGTTCGACGACGTCGCGCTGCACCGACTCCTGGCTGTCGAGGCTGTCGAGAGCCGCCTCGCCGACGCGGGCCGGCAGCGTGAGCGTGCGCTCAAGCGCCTCCTGGCTCTGCTCTATCGAACGACGCTGCAGTTCGAACGTTCGCTCGACGGGGTCTGTGTAGTCTGCCATGTGTTCTCTGCCTGTATGAACACGTGAGAGATACATAACCGTTGCGCCCGTTACCACGAAACACCGTTGAGAGACAGCAAATGGGGATAGATGGGCTCTAAGATCTGAGAGTGACACAGCGCTTCACAGGGCGAACGGTTCCGGCGGCGGGAGCCAGGTCGAGAGCGGGCCGGTGGTCACAGCGGAAGCAGCGAGCGGACGGTTTTCGCCGCGAGGGCGGGCGCACGTGTTCGTGACCCCTGGACCGCGTCAGCGAGCGCCCGGGTGGCGTCGTCGTGAATCCCCTCGCCGTGTCCCACGAGGATACGGTCGGGGTCAAGCCGGCGGAGGTTCGATGGGGGGTTGAGCCGCAGCATCGGGTGGACGCCGAGTCGCTCCTCGGCCGCGAGGAAGTACTCGGCCGTGCCGACCGCCTCGGGGACGACCACCACCCCGCGGTCCCGGTCGAAAAGCAGCGCCTCCTGCCAGAGCCGGTTGTCCACCACCTCGTGGACCGCGAACCCGGAGTCTGCGAGGTCGTGGCGGACCCGCTCGACCGGCGCATCTATCTCCGCGGCGACCCCGTCGAAAAAGCCGGGGACCCAGACGGGAACGTCGTGACGGGCGGCAACGGCTGCACAGTCACGCGTGTGCCGGTCCAGGAGGACAACCACCCCACGGACTGTCCCCAGGTCCGCGAGCAACTCGTCGAGTCCGGGAACGTCGACCGGGTCGACCACCCAGATGTCGGCCTCACACCCGCTGTGGTCGACGAGCGCGTGGCTCGCGCGCTGCATCCGCTCGTCGGGGTGGGCGATCCAGCCGACCCCGTCAGGAAACCGGTCGATCTCGCGCCACTCGTCGGCCGGCCCCGAGTCTCGGACAGACATACCGTTCTGTACGCCGTGTAGCGACAAAAGCGTATCAGTGCCGCGGCGGTCACCACCCCCGGGATGGCGAACCCGCTGGCGCTGTCGGTCGAGACGGGCTGTCCGGTGACCGGACGGGGGCCCCAAACGGCCTGTCCGGGCGAGCCAGCAGCCATCCGGTCTCACCACCGCGACCGGAGAACCCGGTGCCGTCGCTCGCGCCGCCGGCACAGCGTACAGCAGTACATTCGGGCCCCGGGTTGCCACCGCCCGGCAGTTCGTCTCGGACCCCAACTGGGAGCGGACCGACCGCGCCAGCGGGTTCGCCTCTGACCCCTCGTGCTGGCTCCACTGTCACAGGAGAGAACACCCAAAGGCTGAAGCCGGGAGGCAGACTACCATTGGAAAGTCGGTCAGATCTGCAGCTGTTTGGGTCCCGGCGTGCCCGGGACAGATCACAACCGCCGACGGTTCGAGACACAATGACACACGAAGCAACGGTCGTCGACACGTATCAGATGACGCCACGGGTGCGTGGCTTCCGGCTGCGGGTGCCGGGCCACGAGTTCGACTACGAGCCGGGACAGCACACCACAGTTCGGTTCGACTCGGGTGACGAGCGGGTCGTCCGCCCGTACACCCCGACGAACCTCCCGGGAAGCGATGAGTTGGCGCTCACTATCAAACGCTACGACGACGGGTTGGCCTCGTCGTACATGCACCAGAAACGGCCCGGCGACACGGTGACCGTCGGCCCCATCGAGGGGAACCTCACGCTCGCCGACCCGGGCCGGGATGTCGCCTTTCTCGCCTCCGGGACCGGTCTCACCCCGATGATGGCGATGCTCAGACAGTATCTCCGTGACGGGACCGGCCACGCACACGTGGTGCTGGGCGAGAAACGCGAGGAGACGATTATCCACCGGGAGACGCTCAACGAGCTGGCCGCCAACAACCCGAACCTGGACGTCACGTTCGTCCTGTCGGACCCCAACTGGGAGTGGACCGGCCGTGTCGGGTACGCACAGGAGCATCTTGAGGGGCTGTTCGACGGGTTCACCGAGCGTGACTTCTATGTCTGTGGCGTGCCGCCGATGGTCGTCCAGACGAAAGAGCGACTGGCAGAGCTTGGCGCCCCCGAGGAGCGGATTCACAGCGAGGGCTGGGAGGACGGTGTCGTCGACGGCTGAGCGGCTCACCCAGGCGCTGTCGAGTCACAGAACCCGCAAACGCGGATCGGTCTCAGAGAGCCGGCCTGTGTGGCGACGGCCGACAACCACCATGGTAGGCCAGCAGAACGGCACAGCCGCAGGCAGGTGACCGGCGTGTGCTGGTTCCCGACCGGGGGACGGGGTGTCGACGGTGTCCATCAGGGGTACCGGGTCGGGGACGGCAGCCGGATCAGGTCGGGGGACCGGAGCCGTCGTCACCGGGTGAACGGGAGACAGCAACTCGCGGCTGCTTGAGTCGCCGGTCGTGCCCCGACCGTCCACGGCGGTCAGTCAGTGGGCTGGGCCGAGCTCAGGAGAAGGTCTCGTGCACCCGCAGCCCCTCGGCTTCGAGAACGGGACCGTCGACAGCTGTGGAGCCGCCCTTGTGTGTGATAACCGCCTCGCAGGTGAGCCCGCTCGCCCGGTCACGGAGAGCCGCGAGGGAGCGTCCGGCGACACTGTAGACCACCCGACCCAGCCCAGCGTAGTGGATAGCGGCTGCACACATCTCGCAGGGCTCCGTGCTCGTGTACATGGTACAGGCTGCACGCTCGTCGGCGTCGAGCTCGCGGGCCGCCCAACGGGCGAGTTTGAGCTCCGGGTGGGCGGTGATGTCGTCGTCGGTCACGGTCGTGTTCTTCGAGCGTCGCACGACCGTGTCACCGACGACGAGCAGCGACCCGAACGGCGTGTTTCCGTCTGTCGCCGCCTCGCGCGCCAGTTCGAGCGCCTCGCGAACGTACGTTTCGTCCGTTGTCATCTGTCTGTGTTTGGTGGGGGATACGTATCCATTCACCGCCCGGCACGCGCTGGACAGGATGAGGCCTCTCGGTCGGCCCCCGGACGAGACACACGGCGTGACGACAGCGTAGCTGTGGCCAGGGGCGCCAGGGCTGGGCCCGACTGTGCCGTCACTGCGCGACGGCCCGAGCGGCCGAGCAAGAGGGCGGAGACCACATGGTTCACATTGCTCGGCCCCGTATAGACAGTATCTGATGAGCCCACCAGCCCCCGACGAGACGACCCCGGCAGACGCCGACGAGTTCGCACTCGGGTGTGATGCGTGTCAGGCTGCGCTCGCCGACCCTGGGCGGGACAGCATCTCGTTTCTGCTCACCGATCAGCTGACACTGCCGGTCGTGAGCTGTGACGAGCATCTCGAGCGGTTTCGCGCCGCCTGCGCGCTCGCGACAACCGACACCGCAGAGACACTGACACACCGGCCGGCTGGCGGGATTCACTGTCCGGCCTGCCGTCGCGCCCACACGACGGCACAGCCGGTCGTCCCCGTCGCGGACGGTGCCGTTGCGGTGCTTGGCTGCCCGGAGCACGCCTCGGCGCTTGTCGGCCGGTTCCACACCGGGCTGGAGACCCGACGGCAGCTCACGACCTCACCCGTGTGAGTTTATACCCTCCGGCAACTGTGTTCGCGTGTGCCTGCCGAGTCGCCCCTCGACACAGTCCGTGTCACCACGACAGCGCGGGAGAAACGCGACCGCTATCTCACGCCGGAGGAGCTGCGGACCGCACTCCGGGAGGGCTCTGGGTACGTCTGCCGGAAGACCTCGCCGAACCACGAGGGGCTGTACGACGAGCGGAAGTTCACCATCCGGGGGACGTTCTCCGGGACGGACCTCGATATCGTGTTTACCGTCGAAACCGACCACATCGTGGTCCTGACCCAGATGTCACAACACGCCGAGAGTCTCCGTGGCCGGTTTTACGAACAGGTCGGAACGACCGCGGCAGACGCGGTCGCGGCGGTCCGGGGCTGAGACACGCGACCTCCTGCAGGGTATCTTGCGGCGGGACACAACCCACAGGGAACGCGACGGTGGCAGTGAGCCCCCACAGCGTCAGGGAAGCTGGAGCTGACCCCCGTACGTGTGGGTGCTGTCGGTTGTCTCGACGTGTTCGTACGCCGCGGCGGGGACGACACCCCACGACCGGAGCCGGTCGTCCACGCCGTCCACAATGGTTGTGACGAACGGGCCACGGTCACGGAGCGTCGGTGGTGCCCGGGTGTGCTCGGTCTCGTAGCGGAGCACGGCTGTGCGGCCGTCGCGGGGTACGATACGCAACCGGAGGTCCCCCCGGAGTCGACCCTCGACCTGGACCGGCGACCCCCCGAGGAGGCTCTCCCCGAAGGCGTCGATGCTGTCGATGACATCGTCGGGGACGTGATTCATCCCTGTCATCTGTTCGACCGCACGATCAAAAACACACCGGTAACAGAGCACGGGTGCGGGATTAGGGCTCGTGTGCCGCAGTCGCGAGGCGGTGGGCACGCTCGTTGGCCGCTCGGTCGACCCGTCGGTACGTGACACGGGGAACGGGCGTGAGGGCGTCGCGGACAAACGCCACGCGTCGGCGCCGGATGGCATCACCGGGGGAGCCGGGCCGGTCGGGGTCGACGGCCTCGATCACCGCCGCAGCGTCGCCCCGAACGTGGATGTCGCTGATCCGGCGGTGTGTCTCGAGGGCAGCGACGGCCCTCGCCGCTTCGACGAGTGCCCGGAACTCGGCGTGTGTACTCGAGACAAACGCGTCGAGCCGGTGTGACCCCTCGACGAGCGGGTCGCCGGCGGTGGCGACGTACCCGACAGCCGCTGCGCGTGGGCTGGCGTTGTCCGGCCCATACCGGACACTGGAGTCGAAGTAAAGCGCCACCGAAAGTGGGTCAGCGGCCATACTGTGATCAGGACCCCCCACGCCACCGGAGCGAGTTCTCGTTGAGCTGCTCGACGAGCGGGGGGCCAGCGTCGAGCATCCGCTCTGCGATACCGAGCGCAGCCTCGAGCTCGTCGGCGGTGAGATGCCTGTACGCCGGGCGACCGTCGACGTGGTCGTACCAGACGTCACCGAAGAGATTGTCGAGCACGACACGCCCGAAGCAGTGATCGGCCTGGATCGGCCAGCCCTCGCCACGGCGTGCGGCCGCAGGGAGCTGCCGGTGGACGATGTCGCGATACCGCCGGCGCAGGGCCGTGAGGTCCGTGCCGTCGAGTGTCTGCTGTCCCATCCTCTTGAGCTTGGGCTACACAGGATTCAATCTGTCTGTGGGGGCGGTATCGCAACCTCTGTGCCCGACAGAACGCGCTCGCTGCACGCAGCATACGGGGGCCACTCACGTGACTGCTGCCCTCGCCGGTCGAGTCACGGTCCAGCGGCTGTCGAGCAACCGCACCGTCCTCGGTGGGTGGTTGGCGTGACAAGCCACCGTGTCGACACCCCATCGGGAGGGCCGGCTGTACCACCTGGACCTCAGAGCCGCTGTTCACACAGACGCTGTGGCCGCTCGTTTCGCTTGTCACGGGAAAGAGCGTGACCCGCGGGTTCGGTTCGTTCCTCGAACGGTAGTGAGCCCGGGCGGATTTGAACCACCTCCACTTCGCTCCCGACGGTCGCTCGTGGCCTCATTCAAATCCGCTAGTCCACATACTGCTCGTCACGTTCGTTCCTCGCAGAATAGTGGGCCCGGGCGGATTTGAACCACGCCGGGACGTGCTCGCTTCGCTTTGCGCGTCCCGTCTATTTCGACTCCGCTGCCCACTTGCCGCTCACGGGTGTTCCCGGCAAAGATGGGCCCGGGCGGGGCCCATCCACAGAGTGCAACACTGTCAGCCACCGAAATTCGCGGGATAGAGGCCGTGTAACGGCCACTCAAAATCGTAGCTATTCGGGGCAGACGGTGACCACAGATGGCAGACGACCTAGACCCCCTCGACCCGAGCACAGCAACGAAAATGTACCTCGACAGCCTGTAGCGGCATAAGGATTATAAACCATCCCTTCGTAGACATGTTTATGATACAACCCGTGGCGGAGAGAGCAGGACCGACCGGGCACAGTCACCGCCAGCGGGCGCGTGACCCGACTGGGGTGTGGCGATGAGGTACCGTCACCTCAATCGGCGTGAGCTGTTGAAAACGGCAGGTGCGGTTGCTACCGGGGCGGGAGTGGTCACACAGACAGAGACAGAGCAAGCAGCCGAGGGACCAGCCACGGCCGAGAAGGCTGTGGAGTCGTATTTCGCCGCAATCGATGTCTGTGACCGGGAGAGAGCACACGAGTTACTCGCCGATAGCGGGGAACTCGGGGAGTGGGGCGAGATGGAAATTGCCTGGTACGGAGCCTTCGGCGTGACACTCCTCGATTTCGAACCGATCGAACAAAGCGAGGACGCCGTGACCGCGACGCTGGAGGTGGATGTCGCCGGTGAGGTAGATACGTTCGAGTACGAGGTCCGCCGGAGCGACGACGAGGGATGGAGGTTGTGGGACACGACCGGCGGAATCCGAAGTTGAGTCGGTCGCGGGTGAGTTCGCCCCGAGCAGGCGGTTCTCCGGAGTGGTAAGAACACCGTATACTCCGCCGAGGCGTACTGTTGCGCCGAGACGTTATCGCTTCGCTGCGTGTCTCGTCTCGTTCAAATCCGCTATCCGCCACACGCGCCGCTCACGAGTTGTTCGCGGCACAGTGGGCCCGGGCGGATTTGAACCACGAGGACTTCGCTATCGCTCGTCCTCTGGGTTCAAACCGCCGTGCCATGCACTGCTCGTCACCACCGTTCCTCGCAGGCATGGGCCCGGGCGGATTTGAACCACCGCATACCCGGTGTCCCAGATACCGAGTGGCCTCGATACCGTATGAGCCGGGGGCTCTTACCGGACTGAGCTACGGGCCCGCAGCGACGGCAGTCCGTGTGCCGCTACACTCCGGTTTCGACTGGGCTGATTATAAACGCACGGAAGACAGTCAGGCCCACTCGGCGTATCCGCAGGCGCCACAGTGGAGTCGGTCGCCGTGGTCGGCCAGAAACGTGTCGCCGCACTTCGGACACCGCTCCCGGTCTGACGTGCCGTCCTCGTTGTAGAGTTCGTGTCGCGCCATCAGGCCTCCTCCTCGGTGTCGCCGTTGGCGGTGATCTTGTTGCGGCGGAGCATGTAGTCCTGCTCGATATCCTGTGCGTACTCCGGGCTGTCGTAGACCCTGGCGGTTCCGACTGTCTTGCGCATCCCGAACTTCGTGTCGAGATCCCGCACGACAACCTCCTTCGAGTCCTTGTTCAGCTTCGCGGCCAGCGAATCCCGCACGGAGAGTCGCTCGGGCGTTGCCTCCTCGTGAACGAGCTCGAACGTGACGTCGCGACGATGCAACATCGGGTTTTCCTGTTCCTCGGTGATTGCGATATCCATTACACGTACATCCTGTCGAGTCGGGCAAAAGGATTTCGAAGCGGCGAGTGCGGTCAGTAGTGAATCGACTCGCCACGTGCACCCTTGGCGGCTTCGTGGACCGCCTCCGAGAGGGAGGGGTGGACGTGGACCGTCGAGGCGATGTCCTCGAGTGTTGCGCCCATCTCGACGGCGAGTGTGAGTTCGGCGACCAGTTCCGACGCCTCTGGTCCGACAATCTGCCCACCGAGGACGAACCCGGTGTCCTCGTCGGCGATGACCCGGACGAACCCCTCACGCTCGTCGAGCGTCAGCGCCCGGCCGGAGGCCCGGAGCGGCATCTGTCCGACAACGGGGTCGAACCCGGCCTCGGCGGCCTCGCTCTCGGTCATCCCGACCGTGCCGATCTCGGGGTCGGTGAACACCGCCGCGGGGATGGCCTGGTGGTCGAGCGCGGCAGGTTCACCCGCGATGACCTCCGCTGCGACCTCACCCTCCGCGAAGGCCTTGTGGGCGAGCATCGGCTCGCCGGCGACGTCCCCGACCGCGAGCACGCTACCGAGACTCGTTTGGGTCTGGTCGTCTGTCCGGATGAACCCCCGCTCGTCGGTCTCGATATCCACCGCACCGAGGTTCAGCGTGTCTGTGACCGGCGCCCGGCCGACCGCGACCAGACACCGCTCGGCCTCGAACAGCTGCTCGCCGTTCTCACTCTCGGTCTGGACGATCACGCCCCCCTCAGTGGGCTCCCACCCACTTGCGGTCTGTCCGAACTGAAACTCCACCCCGAGCGACTCGACCCGCTCGTGGACAACATCGCTGAGATCGTCCTCGTATCCCGGAAGCACGCCGTCGAGTTGCTCGACGACGGTCACGTCGCTGCCGTTTTTCTGGAAGACTGTCGCCAGTTCCATCCCGATGTAGCCCGCACCGACGACGACGAGGCTGTCGGGCACCGAGTCGAGTGCGAGAGCGTGTCGCGAGGAGAGGATCCGCTCGCCATCGAACTCGAAGCCGGGGACCTCGACGGGACGGCTCCCTGTCGCGACGATGGCGTGCTCGAACGCGATTGTCTCGGCACCCTGACCGTCGCCATCGTGGACGATCCGTGCCTCGCCCTCGTCGACGAACTCCGCGCGACCCCGCATAAGCGAGACGCCGGCCTGTTCACATAGCGATTCGACACCCTTTGTGAGCCGTCTGACAAGGCGGTCCTTCCAGTCGACCATCGCCGCCATGTCGACAGCGGGGTCGGCGTAGACGCCCATCCGCTCGGCCTCGCCCGCGCGGTGGGCGAGTCCCGACGCCGAGATGAGCGCCTTCGACGGGATACAGCCGTGGTTCAGACACGTGCCGCCGTACCCCTCCATCTCGACGAGTGTCACGTCGAGGTCGAGCTGTGCAGCGCGTATTGCAGCGACGTATCCGCCGGGACCGCCGCCGATAACCAGTACATCCGTGCCGGTGGTAACGTCTCCAACAACCATTATAGGAGCAGGTGAACCGGATCCGCGAGGTACGTTTTGAGGTCGTTACAGAAGCCCGCCGAGTCGGCCCCGTCGACAACGCGGTGGTCGATCGAGACCGACAGCGGCAGGCTGTGTCGTGCGACCACATCGCCATCCTCGACGACGGGCCGCTGCCGGATCGCCCCGAGGCCGAGGATGCCAGTCTCGGGGTAGTTGAGGATGGGTGTGGCGTACTCGCCGCCGATAGCACCGAAGTTCGTGATGGTGAACGTGCTACCCTGGAACTCCTCCGGGGCGAGTTCCCGGTTGCGGGCCCGCTCGACGAGGTCGTTGACCTCCCTGGCGATGTCCAGCAGCCCCTTCTGGTCGACATCCTCGACGACCGGGACCATCAGACCGGCGTCTGTCGCCACCGCGACGCCGATGTTGTAGTGGCTGTAGTAGCGGATCTCCTCGCTTTCCTCGTCGAGTTCGGCGTTCATCGACGGGTAGTCGGGCAGCGTCGCCGCGACCGCCTTCATCACGAACGGCATGTACGTCAGGTGGACTCCCTCCGTCTCGGCGTGTGGTTTGAGCTGCTCGCGAGCCTCAACGAGCCCGGGCACGACAGCCATGTCGTGGTGGCTGGCGTGGGGCGCGGTGTACGCCGACTCGGCCATCCGCTGACCGATTGTCCGCCGGACGCCACGGTACGGCTCGCGCCTGACCCCCTCACCCGTCTCGGCTGCCGCCACATCCGTCGTCTCTGCTGCCGTCACATCCGTCGTCTCTGCTGCCGTCACATCCGTCGTCTCTGCTGCCGCCGCGTCCGTCGTCTCTGCTGCCGCCGCGTCCGTCGTCTCTGCTGCCGCCGCGTCCGTCGTCTCGACACCCTCGACACTCGTGACCGCCTCTGTCACCGCCGTCTCGGTTGCCTCCGCCGGCGGTTCGGTTGTCGGGTCGGCCGTGGTCGCGGTCTCGGTGGTCTGCCGTGTCTCGGCGTAGGCGCGGACGTCCTCGGGTTCGACAAACGCCTCGCCATCCCGGCTTCTGTCGGTTGGCACCTCGTCTATGTCGATGTCGAGTTCGCGGGCCACCCTGCGCGTCGCGGGGACGGCGAGCGTCCGGTCCCGGTCTGCGGACTCGCCGTTGATGGCCGTCGCGCCCCTGGTGGCCGGCTCGCGCCGGCGGGTCGCCGACTGACGCTGGCCGTTCTCGGCGGCCGCGTCGGCCTCGGCGGTCTGGTCCGTCTCGCTCGTGGTCTCGGTGGCCACCTCGGCCGCCGCGCGGACGTCGCCCTCAGTGATGCGGCCGCTCGGGCCGGAGCCCTCGACGGCCTGGATATCGACACCGAGTTCGCGGGCCACCCGGCGGACGTTCGGGGGGGCGAACACCCGCCCCTCGGCTGTGCCCGCCGGTTCCGCGTCGGCCTCACCGGCGGCCGCCGTCGTCGCCGCCACGTCGTCGGTACCGGTCCCGGCAGCCACTGTGTCATCCTCCGGTTCGGTGTCGATGCTGACGACGACGCTGCCGACGGCAACCATCTCGCCGGCCTCCGCGTGGAGCTCCCTGACGACGCCGTCGACCGGTGCCGGCAGGTCGACAACGGCCTTGTCGGTCTCGACCTCGGCGAGCACCTGGTCCTCGGTGACGCGGTCGCCGGGGCTGACATGCCAGACGACAATCTCCCCCTCGGCGACCCCCTCACCGACATCGGGGAGTTCGTACTCGAACATGGCTCAAAACTCCACTGTCTCGCGGATGCCGTCCGCGATGCGCTCCGGCTCCGGCATGTAGTAGTCCTCCAGTGAGTGTAGCGGGAACGGCACGTCGAACCCGGTGACCCGCTCGATTGGGGCCTCCTGGTAGAGCAGCGAGTGCTCCTGGATCGTGGCGGTCAGCTCGCCCGCCAGGCCGCCCGTTTTCGGGGCCTCGTGGACGACGACCCCACGGCCGGTCCGCTCGAACGAGTCGACGATGGTGTCCTCGTCCAGCGGCGAGACCGTCCGGAGGTCCACCACCTCACAGTCGACCCCCTCCTCGGCGAGCGTCTCGGCAGCCTCGAGTGTCGGGCGGGCCATCGCACCGTAGGTGTACACCGAGACGTCCTCGCCCTCGCGTCGGACTGTTGCCTCGCCGAGTGGCACCTCGTAGTCCGTCTCGGGAACGTCCTCGCGGAACGCCCGGTAGATGAGCTTCGGCTCGAGAAAGACAACGGGGTCCGGGTCCCGGATGGCGGAGATGAGCAGCCCCTTCGTGTCGTAGGGTGTCGACGGGATGACCACCTTCAGCCCTGGATGGTGAGCGAAAAGCGCCTCCGTCGACTCGGAGTGGTGCTCTGGGGCGCGGATACCACCACCGTACGGGGCGCGAAACACCGCCGGGCAGGTGTACTGGCCGTTGCTGCGCGCGCGAAGACGGGCCGCGTGACTGACAATCTGGTCGAACGCCGGGTAGATGAAGCCCATGAACTGGAACTCCGCAACCGGGCGCAGCCCGTAGGCGGCCATCCCGATGGCGGTTCCCGCGATGCCGGCCTCGGCCAGCGGTGTGTCGATGACCCGCTGTTCGCCGAACTCGTCGAGCAGCCCCTGCGTGGCACGGAAGACACCGCCGTTCTCGCCGACATCCTCACCCATGACGACCACATCGTCGTCGCGGCTCATCTCCGTGTACAGCCCGTCCCGGACCGCCTGGACGAGCGTCAGGCTCTGCTCCGTGTCTGTCTGCGTGCGCTGTTGACTCATTCCAGTAGCACCTCGTCACCGTGGCGTGTCCGTAGCTGTTCGAGATACGCCAGCTGCTCCTCAAGTCGCCGTGGCATGTGCTCGTAGACGTCGACGAACATCTCCTCGGGGTCGGGCCGCGGTCGGCTCTCGGCGGCCTCGATAGCCGCCGCCACCTCGTCCTCGACCGCCGTCTGGATGGCGTCGATCCGCTCGTCGTCGAGCACGCCGCGGTCGCGCAGGAACGTCTCCATCCGCGGGATGGGATCTTTCTGCCGCCACCGCTCGACCTCCGCCTCGTCGCGGTACACCGAGGGGTCGTCGGCGGTCGTGTGTGCGCCAAAACGGTACTGGACAGCCTCGATCATCGTCGGCCGTGTCGCCCGGCCGGCCGCCGTGTCGTCGTGTTCCGCCGGGTTCTTCGCCTTCTCGACGGCCTCCCGGGTGACCTGGAAGACCGCCAGCGGGTCCATCCCGTCGACCTGTACGCCCTCGAACCCGTAGGCGTGGGCCTTCTGGGCGAGTGTCTCGCTTGCCGTCTGGCGTTCCCGCGGCACCGAGATGGCCCACTGGTTGTTGTTACAGAAAAAGATACCCGGCACGTCGAACACGCCGGCGAAGTTCAGCCCCTCGTGGAAGTCCCCCTCGGAGGTTCCGCCGTCGCCGAAGTAACACATGAACGCCTTCCGGTCACCGTTCAGCTTCGACGCCCAGGCCGCGCCTGTCGCGTGTGGCACCTGGGTGGCGATCGGCACCGATGGCGTGAACACGTTGCTGTCCGCGGGCGGCGCCTTCCCCTCCTCGTGTCCCATCCAGTACAGCAAGATCCCCTCCAGCGTCCATCCGTGCTGGTATGCCGCGAGGTGCTCGCGGTAGCTCGGAAACACCCAGTCCTCCGTGTCGAGCGCGTGGGCGCTGCCGACCTGGGCCGCCTCCTGACCCGACATCGGCGGGTACGTCCCCATACGACCCTGCCGCTGGAGGCTCACCGCCCGCTCGTCGAAGTGTCGGCCGAGCCTGAGCTGTCTGTACATCTCCACGAGCGTCTCCTCGGGGAGGTCCGGTACTGTCGCATCCTCGCGTACCTGTCCGTCCTCGTCGAGGATCTGTACCTGCTCCGATGGGTCCCGTTGTAGGACGCTCATGAGAAAGACCACCTCTGTGAGAGCGACATGTACCGTGATTCTTCCGCCTGCGGCTTATTGTTTTCGAGACACACACAGGCGGCGGATCACCGGGTACTGGCCGACGAAAGCGGTCCCCCCACTCGACCCGCGGTGTGGCGGCTCTCGCTGGATGTGGCCGTGTCACGGGAGCGCCGGCCCATCGCGTGCAGCCGTGACAGGGCGCTCTGTGGTGACACCCGAAACGCCGTCCAGCGTGGCAGAGTGCACGGGGCGCATCATCTGTGATACTCGGGGCCAAACCCACTTTATCCGGGTCCTCGCAGTGACACACACGATGGCCGAGGACATTGCCGTACAGATTGTCGATTCGATCTCGGAGAACCGGGAGGTCGAGCACACGGAGTTGGGATTCAAGCTGCAGGAGTATCTCGACGCCGATGCACTACGACATCTGGAGGAGCAGGGTTCCGATTCTTGGACACTCACCTTCGATATCCCGGACGGCACGGTGACGGTCGAGGGCGACGGGACCGTACAGGTGGATACCGACGAGGGCGGTGAACTCGACGGCGGCCGGACGGAATCCGCCACGTAGTGGGGGCCCGGCGACACCCCCGGATTGCGACGCGTCGAGTCGCGCAGACACGCCAGGACTGGGATTTGAACCCAGAATCCCATACGGGAACACGCTTTCCAGGCGTGCGCCTTACCAGATTCGGCCATCCTGGCCCGACTGTGTCTAGCAGAAGTTCGGGTTTAATGGCTTTCGTTCCGCCACAGAACGACCGGTCGGGGGGCCAGGCTGGGTGGGGCTCGCGTCGACCAGCGTGACCCCGGTGACCGACCGGAGCCGGGACCTCTCGGCACGAGAACGCCTGATTCCGGCCCCGGGCTCTGTCACGCGGTGGCCGCGACGGCCTCGATCTCGATATCGACCCCCTTCGGAAGCTCGGCGACGCCGACCGCGCTCCGTGCCGGGGGGTCCTCGCCGAAGAACGTCGCGTAAACCGTGTCCATCGCCTCGAACTCGCCGATATCGGTCATGAAGACGGTTATCTTGAGCACGTCCTCGGTGCTCGCGCCGCCAGCCTCGAGCACCGCCTCGAGGTTCTCCAGCGCCTGCTCGGTCTGGACATCCACGTCCGCGCCGTCGAGGAGGTCGCCCTCGGGGGTGAGCGGGATCTGCCCTGCGGTGAACAGAAGCTCGTCGGTCGCGGTGGCCTGGCTGTACGCGCCCACCGCCGCCGGTGCGTCGTCCGTGCTGACTGTCCGTCGCATGTTCGTATGCCTGCGCCGGAGGCGCATAAGCTTCGGGGCGAGCGCCGCGCCCGTGCGGGCGGTCTGCGTACGCGGAGAGACCAGACCAGGTCCGTCCACCGGCGGTCGAGCATCTGGCGCGACTCGTCAGTCCAGAATCCGACGAACTGCTCGCGGAGATGTGATCCGACGCCGGGCGACAGTCCTTTCGGGCCGTCGGGGCTGGCTCGCACAGTCGACGCGCGTCGCGTCTTCGAGCCCGGTCCGGGCGTTGGGTCGGTCACCGACGGTACGGCTGGCCGACGACGATGGCACAGACGTTCAGCGTGACCAGCGCGACGAACGTCAGCAGCATCGAGAGGGAGTCGAGACCGGCCGCCAGCATCGGCAGGTAACTGAACGGGAGCACGACGGCGAGCCAGAACGAGAAGGCTCGAACCGCCACGGCAAGAGTCCCCAGGGTGTGGTACTTGTCGGTGTTGACTGGAAGCGGGAGGGCTGAGACTGACATCACTTGGATGAGTACACGGGTTACACCCTCTTATAATCGACAGAGAGTTCAATCGTGTTCAGCCCGTTTCACCCGTCTCGGAGCCGAGCGGAACGTTTCACAACCGGCTCTGCTCGCCGGAGACGTTTTACAACGGACGCTCGTGACGTGAGAGCCGTGTGTCTACCCCGCTCCGAGCCTCCCGGGCCGCCCGGCGCCGGGGCCCGGTATCCAGGGACGAAAGCCACAAGCGCGCGGTCGGCCAATGAGCGGGCGTGAACGAGACCTACCGGACAGTTACCGACAGCGGGCGGGCCGAGTTCGAGGTTCGCGGGTCGGAGTTCATCGGACACGTGGCGCCCGTGGAATCGGTCGCGGCGGCGGAGCGGTTCGTCGGGTCGGTGCGCGCCGAGTACGAGGACGCGACACACACTGTTCCGGCCTACCGGGTGCGGGCGGAGCCGCTCCGGGAGTGGGCCGACGACGACGGCGAACCCGGCGGGAGCGCCGGTGACCCCGCGCTCAACGTGCTCGTCCGGGAGGAGCTCCAGAACGTCGTCGCGGTCGTGACGCGCTATTACGGGGGCACTAATCTGGGTGTCGGGGGTCTCGCGCGTGCCTACGCCCGCGGCGTCAAGGCGGCACTCGACGCCACAGATACCGTCGAGCGACGCCCGCGGGAGGTGTTCACCGTCACCGTCGAGTACGGCGACTCCGGGACGGTACGGGGCATCCTCGAGGGCTCGCCCGCGGAGTTCGACGCCGAGTACGGCGTGTCGGTCGCCTTCGAGGTGCAGACGCCGGTCACCGAGGCCAGCACACTCAGGGACCGAATCCGGAGCGCCACCAGCGGCCGTGCGACAATCGAGTCCTGATCCGGGACAGCTACATATAATCTCCGAGGGTGCTCGCCTTGTTGGTGTCGTCCTCGAAGACACGGTCGATACGCGTCTCGAGGATTTCGAGACGCTGTTTCGTGTACTCGCGTGCGCCAAACTGCTCGGCAACCCGGATGGCGGTGTCGATGTACTTGTTGACCGACCCCTCGTGGACGGTCAGGTTCACGTCACCTCCACAGGCCCGACACTCGCCTGACAGCGGCGCGCGCCGGTACTTTTTTCCACAGCCCAGACACCTGAACTCCTGGCTGGAGAACGCCTTCAGGTTGCCCAGCAGGTCCGGCAGGAAGTGCGACTCGATGATGCGCTCAGCGACATCCGACTCCTCGACCGCACGCAGCTTGCGCGACAGTTCGAGCTGGGCGTCCATCTTCTCCTCCATCGTTCCCAGCGTCTTGTACGCCGAGAGATCCGGTCCCGCCGCGATATCGGTCGTGTCGTGAGTGTGGGCGAGGCCCGCGTACTGGCGTGCTGTCCCCAGCGTCGCCTCGGCGATGGTCATCACGTCCTCGATATCGGTCGGGTCGGCCAACTCCCGGGTCGCCTCGTAGAACTCACGCGGGTAGGAGGTCATCGTGTCGACGTTGTGGGCCTCGTCGTCGATCTCGGTCGGGTCGATCCGCGAGGACATCACCAGCGGGGCGTCCATCCTCCCACCCCGCTGATTTGGCAGGAACGTTTCACTGAAGTTCAGCAGGCCATCCAGTAACAGCATCACACAGTCCTCGTCGCCATCACACTGCCCGGACCAGACTCCGTTCGAGACGAGCGTATGCGTGTCGGCGACGGTAAGACAGTACGTGTGTTCGACATCGGATCGGACATACTCCACCTGTGTGACCGTATCGACCGCCGGGCTGCCACCGTCGGTGGCCGCTTCGACAGCCCGGGTCAGCCGCCCTGCCACTGGAAGCGTATCGCCAGGGTCGAGCCGATGGGCAGGGACAGACTCCAGCGAGTCACCGCATCGGAGCATCGAGTGGTCCGGGGTCACGGTGAGCGAGCGACCCGTCTCCGTTTCGATGTGAACGAGGTGATCCGGTGCCGGGTGCTTGGAGACGGCCTCGACCTGCCGGAACACCTGCGCCCCCTCGTCGGTAAGCGATGGAGCCCGGATCTCCCCGTCCAGTTCCTGTATCTGGACGCCGAAATCGTCCGTCTCTGGGTCCGCCAGTCGTTGCTCGACGAACGTCTCGATCGAACACCGGCGTATCTCGTCGTCACTCTCGTACCGTATCGTCGTCTCCGGGTGCAAGCAGTTTCGCCGCTTGGCAGCGTGGAAGTACGGGTGCGCGTAGCCGACCGCAGCGGAGGTGAAGCCGACGACACGGCCGACGACAGCGGCGCTCGTGTGGGGGGCCATCCCGAAGACGAGTTCCCCGACCAGGTCCGTGCGATCCTCGAGTTCGTAGTAGGGCTCCAGCCCGTAGTACCGGGTGAGCAGGTCGTCGACGAAATCGGCCGTCCGGAGCATGTGCTCGGCCGCACCGTCCGAGAGGACGATATCCTGGATCTTCAGCGAGACAAGCTGGTCGTCGTGGCGCAGCGGGTCGCCGTGGATGTCCTCCCGGTAACCCAACTCGCGGAGGTCGGCAACGGTTACGTCGAGCTCGCGCGGCCGGACCGCCGTCACCGGCAGGTCGGTCATATCGTACCGGACAGTGCCATCCTTGAACGCCGAGACGCCGTGTTTCGCCCGCAGAACCCCCTTCTCCAGGGGTTCGGGCAGCTTCTCCTTCGATGTGAGCCCCTTCACGCCTTTCAGCACGTCGTATGCGGTGGCGCGCTCGCCGACGGCCGCCTTCGCCGCCGCGAGCTCGGACTTGATATCGACGGTGGTGTAGCGGGTCGGCTCGGCGAGCACAGCGCAGTCGGGACACTCCGCCCGGCCTGACTCGTCGGGTTCGACCTCGCGGTCACAGTCGGGGCAGAGATACACCGCACGGGCGAGACCGCCACACTCCGGACAGCGGGCGTGGTAGCTCTCCGCGCCGCAGTCGACACACTCCCGCCGGCCGACCTCGAGGTCGACCTGCCCCTCTGTCCCCTCGACGGCATCACCGTGGCTGGCGGCCGTCTCTATGGACCGCTGGTCGCCACCGGCCTCGCCGATGGGAAAGAGCGTATGGACGGCCGGCGAAAGTTCCCGCTTCTCGGATTTCTCCGGGCGACCCATCCGTGCCCCGACCCGGGTCGGGGCGCGCTCCCGGACGGTGAACGGCGCGAGTTCGTTCACCGCGCGGATGGCGTTCGCGCCGTCATCGTACCGGCGGGCCGCCTCGCTGACGCGCTCGAACGGGGTCACCTGGTCCAGTCGGTCGTCGAACCCGAGCGTTCTGACAAGCGGGCGCCACTCCGGCAGGAGAATGGCCTCTGCCTCCTGGTACTGTTCGACCAGCAACGCCTCCAGCGTCTCACGGACCCCCTCCACCCGCGGCACGGCGAGTCGGTCCTGTCCGGGGGAGTCACCGCCAGGGAGGTGTTCGGTCGCCCCGTCGGTTGCAAGAACCTCCGCGTGCCCGAGCACGTCGACGAGCTGCTCCACGTCGGCGACACCCACGTCGTGCCAGAGGTAGGTGTAGGCTGGGTGCAGCGGCGCGTCGTACCCGGTAGCCCACTCAAGCGCTTCCCCGACCGAGGGGGCTGCGAGGTCGACCCTCGGGTCGTCACGCAGCGCCTGGACCGGCCCGCCGGCGGCCTCGAACTCCTGGACCCACCACTCGACGGTGTAAGAGGCGGGCGCGAGCGGGTAGTTGTTCTCGACGAACTCGCCGTAGTTGACCAGACACTCCCCCAGGTCGAGCACGCGCTCGACACCGTTGCGGAGCTCCAGCGCCTCCGTGGCGTCGTCGATACGCCTGACCTCGCCGCTCGCGAGGCGGACCGTTGGCCCCTCGATGGTGTCGACGGGGACGATACCCGCGGCCTTGCCCGGCCGCTCGGTCTTGACCTGCGTCCCCGGTGCGAGAAAGTCATCGACGAGATGCATCGTCGCCGGGTGAACCCCGGCGGTGGCGTGGCCGTGGTTTCGCGCCCGCCCGTACCGCAGGCGGAACCCACCTGGCTCACTGGGGTGGGCAAACACCGGGCGACCCGCGATGAGATCCTCTAGGAACTTCTTCGAGGCGGCCGCACGCGGCGGCCCAGCGTCCCCGTCGGACCGGTCACCCCCGGTCGCGCCGGGGTCGCTTCGGCCGGCCGCCTGGTCACCACCAGCCGGTCTGGCTGTCGGCTGCTCGGTTGTGCCGTCCGCGCCGGCGCTCGCAGTGTAGCTGCCGTCGATGAGCGCCTGCAGCCAGGGCCACTCGACCTCGTCGAGGTCACGGGTGTAGCGCTGTATCTTGGGCGCTTTCAGCGCCAGCCCCTCGCCGAAGACAAGGCACATGCCGCCCCGCGTCTCGTCGGTATCGACACGGTCGAGGCCGCGAAAGCCGGACACCTCGCCGTCACCGGTCGACTCACCGTCGAGCATAATCGGGACGTGCTCGGCGATGAACCGCGCCTCGGACTCGGCGGGGGCGTACTGCATACCGGCCGCCTCGTCGTAGAGCGCGACCTCCTCGGCGTACCGGCCGACCTCCGCCTCGCGTGGCTTGTACGCATCGATGCCGAGCAGCGTCCGGGCGTAGTCCGCGACGAGCACCGACAGCGCCTGTGCGGTCCCGCCCGCCGAGCGGATTGGCCCGGCGTAGTAGACGTTCACGAACTCGGTGCCGTCGTCGTTCTCGAGCACCTCGACGCGGTCGATCCCCTCGATGGGGGCGGCGACGACACCCTCGGTCAGCAGCGCCACCGCTGTCCGGACCGCCCCCTCGATCTTGCCGGCCCGGCTGTCGTAATCGCCCACCGTCCCCGCGACGAAATCCCCGACGAGTTCGAGCGCGGCCTCCTCGCGGGACCGCTCGCCCTCGAGTTCCCGCACCCGCTCTGCAACGCCGTCGATGCCGAGGATGTTCTCGACGCGGTCGGCCATGTCCTGTGCGACGGGGATCTCGACCGCCCGGGTGGGGTCGTCACCGCGCTCGCGGGCGGTGTTGGCCACCGCGAACGCCCTGTCCAGCTCCGCCTCAATGCGCTCGAAGTAGCGCTCATCGACGGGTCGGAGGGGGGGCTCGCTCATACCAGCCAGAGATCCAGGTCCGTGACGGGGTCGTACTCGCGTTCCAAGCTGGTGTCGAACTCGCGGACGTACAGCTCACCCGCAAACGTCGTCGCCGCCTCCAGGTGGCCCGCGACGACGCTGCCGTCCTCCCGGGAGAGTGTCGCGTGGGTGTGGGCAAAGCGCTCGTCACCGAGCCAGGAGATGTTGCCAACGGCGGGCGTCATCTCGAAGGGTTCGTCGAACACGATGGCGTCGTACTCGCCGTCATCCTGGTCGTAAAAGAGCAGCTCGGCGTCCTGCACCGCGCCAAGGCCGAAAAAGAAGGCCGCGTCGATACCCTCCTCGGCGGCGAAGGCCTCGATCTGCCCGCGCCAGTCCCGGCCGTGTTCGAGGCGGGCGACGTACTCCCGTGCCCCCTCGACTCGCGTGTAATGCATAGTCGATGCCACGGCCGGTGTCCTCAAAACACTATCGGCCCCGCGACCCGACGAAACAACGCATCGCATATACCACGGGCTGGCATACCTGGAGGTATGGACGCAGAGAGATCCGCCGGCTGGTTCGAGCGGGCCGACAACGGGACGGCGGCCATCCGCGACGGGCGGGCCGACGAGCCCCGCGAGTGGCCACGCCTCGCCGTCGAGAGCGGGTTCGTCGACGACCAGGACGACTACTACGAGCGGCTCCGGGCGGCGACACTCGCCGCGGCGCGCGCGGCCGTCACCGAGCGCGAGGGGGCCGACGACCGGCAGCTCGTCAACGCCGTGCGGGCGCTCGATGACTGTGCCCGGACGGCAAACGAACTCACCGAGCGGGTCGCCGAGTGGGCCGGCACGCACGACCCCGACGCGACCGTCGACCTCGCGTACGTGCGCGAACTTGCTGCCCGCGACCCCGAGACGCCAGTCGAGGAGCGTCTGATCTCGCTGGCCGGGCGGGTCGCCGACCTGGACGACGAGCGGGCGACGCTGCGTGCCCACATCGAGCGCACGGCCCCCGAGATCGCCCCCAACCTCTCGGCGCTCGCCGGGCCCGTGCTGGCGGCGCGTCTCGTCGCGCTCGCGGGCGGCCTGGAGGCGCTCGCGAAGAAACCCTCGGGCACGGTGCAGGTGCTCGGCGCCGAGGACGCACTCTTTGCCCACCTGCGTGGTAACGCTGCGCCGCCCAAACACGGCGTCATCTACACCCACGACGCGGTGCGTGGCACCGCGCCCGAACACCGCGGGTCGGCCGCCCGGGCGCTCGCCGGCAAGCTGACAATCGCCGCCCGGATCGACCACTACAGCGGCGAGTCCCGGCCCCAGCTGGCGGCCGACCTCGCGGAGCGGATCGAGCGCATCCAGGCGCGTGATGGCTCGTGACCGACGAGGTGACGCTGCCGGCGGGGGTCGAGCGCCGGGCGATCGACGGCGAGACGGGCCTCGCCACGCGCGGCGAGCCGGTCTACGGTGAGCCGACAGACGGGGGGTGGCGCCGCTGGGACCCCCGGCGCTCGAAGCTCGGCGCCCTGCTCGACCGCGGGGTCGAGACGGGAATCACCGGCGGCGAGACGGTGCTGTATCTGGGTGCGGCAAGCGGGACAACCGTCAGCCACGTCGCCGACTTCGCCGGCCCGACCTACGCCGTCGAGTTCGCCCCCCGACCGATGCGCGACCTGCTCGGGGTTGCCGAGTCCCGACACAACCTGTTTCCCCTTCTTGCCGACGCCCGCCGGCCGGCGGTGTACGCCCACGTCGTCGAACCCGTCGAGCTTCTCGTGCAGGATGTCGCGACCCGCGGCCAGGCGGACGTCGCGCTGGCCAACCGGCAGTTTCTCGACGCGGACGGCCGGCTCGTGCTCGCTATCAAGGCCCGCAGCGAGGACGTCACCCGCGACCCGGACGCGGTGTTCGAGACGGTGCTCGATGGGCTCGCCGCGGGGTACGAGGTGCTCGCGACAGAGCGGCTCGACCCGCTTCACACCGACCACCTCGGCGTGGTCGCCCGGCCGCGCTGAGTCGGGCCTGTCCTGCGGAAGGGCCCCAGCCGGTAGGCTGCTGTCGGCCGGTCTCAGGCGGGTTCGGCCCACCCGCGGGAGCGTGCCACCCCAACAAGGAGGTAGACAAACGGTGTATCGAGCGCGACCAGCCCGAGTTTGAACAGGTACTGGCCGACGACGAGACCGAGCACGGCGTCGGTCGGGAGCCCCTGGAAGAGCCAGAACGCGACCGTGATGAAGATGACAGTGTCGACGAGCTGGCTCGTGGCCGTCGAGAGAACGTTGCGCAGCCAGAGCCGTGTCCCGCCGGTGTACTCCTTCAGCCGGTGGAACACGAGCACGTCGTAGTTCTGGCTGACGACGTACGCGAGCAGACTGCCGGCGACGACCCCGGTGCTGGCCGCGAGTGTCTCGGCGAACGGCTCCTGCCCGACGGGCGAGTCGGCGAAGATGGGCGCGGCGATGGCGAGCCACACGAGCCCCAGCAGGACGAAGTTCATCACGAAGGCGACGTTGACGAGGGCCTGTGCCGACCGCTTGCCGTACAGTTCCGTGTAACAGTCCGAGGCGAAGAACGTGATGGCGTAGGCGAACACCGCCGCCGGAACGGTGATGAGATCGCCCGTCAGCGGCAGACTCGTCGGCAACTCGACGGCGACGACCTTCGAGGCGGTCACCTGTGCCGCGACCAGGGCGGTGACGAAAAGCGCCGCCAGGCCGAGTTGCGCGACGCCGAGTGTGACTGTCGGGGAGTCGGCGGTTTCAGTTGCCATCGACACCCCTCGTCTCGTCGCCGGACGTGTCCGCGAGACGGCCCCGACGCCTGTCGATCTCGTCGAGGGTGTCCAGCGTCTTCCGGATTGAGGCCCGGACCGCCTCGCTTCGGTTGACGAACTTGCCGTCCTCGCCGACGTGGCTGTTGAGATCCGCGAGCAACTCCTCGGGAACCTCGACGCTTATTTTCGGCATGTAATCGCCTGCGATGCCCGGAATGATATGTCGTGTGGATTCTCGCCAGAACGCGAGCGAGGGCCACGGCTGGTCTCGGGGCCGTGTTCGTCGACCGGGAATAGACGTGCCCGTTAAGTGCACGCGGGCCAAGTAGAGAGTATGAGTGAGACAGATATCGAGGAGTTGCGCCGCGGGACCGACCTCGTGAAGCGCGGTTTCGCGAAGATGCAGAAAGGCGGCGTCATCATGGACGTGGTCAACCGCGAGCAGGCCCGAATCGCCGAGGAGGTGGGCGCAGTCGCCGTGATGCACCTGGAGTCGGTGCCAGCGGACATCCGCAAGCGGGGCGGGGTCGCTCGGATGGCAGACCCGGCCGCACTCAGGGAGATCATCGACGAGGCCTCGATTCCGGTGATGGGCAAGGCCCGCATCGGGCACACGAAGGAGGCCCAGATACTGGAGGCGGCAGGTGCCGACATGGTCGACGAGTCCGAGGTGCTCACCCCGGCCGACGACCGCTACCACATCGACAAGCGGGATTTCACCGCACCGTTTGTCTGCGGGGCCCGGAACCTCCAGGAGGCACTCCGGCGCATCGACGAGGGCGCGGCGATGATCCGGACGAAAGGCGAGGCCGGCACCGGCGACGTGAACCAGGCGGTCCACCACCAGCGCAACATCAAGGGCTCGATCCGCAAGCTGACCGGGATGAGCCACGAGGAGCGCGAGAAGTGGGCCCGCGAGCACGAGGCTCCCGCGGACCTGGTCCACGAGACCGCGGACCGGGGGCGACTGCCGGTCGTCAACTTCGCCGCCGGCGGCATCGCCACGCCCGCCGACGCCGCGCTGATGATGCATCACGGCTGTGACGGTATCTTCGTCGGGTCGGGCGTCTTCGGCGCGGAGAACCCCCGCGCGATGGGCCGGGCGGTCGTCGAGGCGGTCAACAACTGGGACGACCCCGAGCGACTCGCCGAGATCGCCGCCGAGCCCGGCAAGGGGATGAGCGGTGACGCCAACGCCGACCTCCCCGAGGAGGAGCAGCTCCAGCACCGCGGCGTGTGAACGGCGACTCCGATAGCCGGTTCACTACGCTCGCGGCAGCTCTCCGAACACCGGGAGACGGTTGCAGTCGGTGTGCTCAAGCGGATCGAGACCCGACTACGGCGTATGGACGCGCAAGCGGTCCGCGAGCGCGCCGGGGAGCTGCCCAGAGAGCCCGGCGTTTACCAGTTCGAGGCCGATGCGGTACTGTATGTCGGCAAGGCGGTCGATCTCGCTGACCGGGTGCGCTCGTACACCGACCCGCGGGGCGAGCGCATCCGGCGGATGGTCGAGCGTGCCGACCGCATCGAGGTGACCGTCACCGACACCGAATCGCAGGCGCTGTTGCTCGAGGCGAATCTCATCAAGCGCCACCGGCCAACGTACAACGTCCGCCTGAAAGACGACAAGTCCTACCCGCTGGTGGCGCTGACCGACCACGCCGTCCCGCAGATCCGGGTAACCCGTGACCCCGACGCCGCCTCGACGGTCTTCGGTCCGTTTACCGACATGGGGCGGGTCGAGACCGTGGTCAAGGCACTCCGGGAGGTCTACGGGCTCCGGGGCTGTTCGGATCACAAGTACAGTGGCCGCGACCGGCCCTGTCTCGACTACGACATCGGGCTCTGTACGGCACCCTGCACGGACGAGATCGACCGGACGGCGTACCTGGCGGATGTGGAGGCCGTCGAGCGGTTCCTGCGTGGCGAGACGGGTGTGCTCGCGGAGCCGTTGCGCCAGGAGATGGCGGCCGCCGCAGAGGCCGAGCAGTTCGAGCGCGCCGCGAACCTCCGGGACGCAATCGAGGCCGTCGAGCAGTTCCACGCCACCGGCGACCAGGCGGTGGCAAGCGCCAGCGACCCGGCGGAGGGGCATCCACGCCGGACGGACGTGCTCGGTGTGTCGATGACCGGCGGTGAGCCGACGGTGGCGGTGTTGCGCGCCGAGGGTGGCCAGCTCGTCGAGCGCGAGCGCCACCCGCTGTCGGCCCCCGAGGGGACCGATGGCGCGACGGCGCTGGGAGCCTTTCTCCCGCAGTACTACGCGGACAGGGATCTCCCCGACCGGGTGCTGTGCTCTGAACGGCCCGCAGGGGGGACGGTCGCGTCGTGGCTCGCGTCGGCGGGTGTCTCACTCTCCGTGCCCGGGGCGGGCCGGGAGGCGACACTGGTCGACTTGGCGGTGAAAAACGCGAGTCGGGGACAGGGCCAGCCGGACGGAACGACACGGCTGGCAGCCGCACTGGGGCTGGACTCGGTTGCGCGCATCGAGGGGTTCGACGTGAGCCACGCCGGCGGTGAGGCGGTTGTCGGGAGCAACGTCGCTTTCGTCGACGGCGCGCCACAGCGGGCCGACTACCGCCGGCGGAACCTCCCCGAGGGCAACGACGACTACGCCAGTATGCGGTCACTGCTCCGGTGGCGGGCAGAGCGCGCCATCGAGGGTCGCGACGACCGCCCGCTGCCGGATCTCCTGTTGATCGACGGTGGCCGGCCGCAGTTGGAGGCCGCCCGGGAGGCGCTTGCCGAGACCGGATGGGACCGGCCCGTTGTCGCGCTGGCGAAGGCCGACGAGCGGGTGGTCACCCCCGACGGGGGTCACGACTGGTCCGCCGATGCCCCGCATCTGCATCTCCTCCAACGGGTGCGCGACGAGGCCCATCGCTTCGCCCGCCAGTACCACACGTCGGTCCGTGACGAGGTGTCGACGCCACTCGACGGTGTGCCAGGTGTCGGGCCGGCGCTCCGGTCGCGACTGCTCGACCGGTTCGGCAGTGTCGAGGCCGTGCGGGCCGCGACCATCGGGGAGCTCCGCGGCGTCGAAGGGGTCGGTGAACAGACGGCGACACGCATCGACGAGCAGCTCTGAAATCGGGTGGTTCGCCGGACCGGCGATGGCCCGAGTCACCCGGTGCCAGAGCCCATCGACAGGGCCGGGCTGTGGGGCTTGTGCTGTCCGATGTGCATTTCCGCCTGGGCGGTTTCCGTTCGTGTATGGACACAACTGGGCCTGCCGATCCGGCGTGGAGGCCGGTGAGCACAGTATGACGGGCAAAGACGAGTACTACAACCGGTCGAAACAGGAGGGGTACCGCGCCCGGTCGGCGTACAAGCTCAAGCAACTCGACGAGACCGCCGACCTGTTGAGCGCGGGTGATACGGTCGTCGACCTGGGCGCAGCGCCAGGTGGGTGGCTACAGGTTGCCGCCGAGCGGGTCGAGCCCGGCGGCCGGGTCGTCGGTGTCGACCGACAGCGCATCGACCCACTGGAGAACGCAGCCGTCCCGGTCGAGTGCATCCGGGCGGACGTCACCGAGACACAGACGCCCGAGGACGTCCGTGGGGCAGTTGGCGGCGGCGAGCGGCCGGTCGACGTGGTGCTGTCGGACATGGCCCCGAACATGAGCGGCGAGTACGACCTCGATCACGCCCGGTCTGTGCATCTCGCCCGGCAGGCGTTCGACCTCGCGACCGAGGTGCTCGCACCGGGCGGTGACCTCGCGGTCAAGCTGTTCGACGGCCGTGACCTCGATGACCTGGAGGCCGATATCGAGACCGAGTTCGAGTACGTCCGGCAGGTCCGGCCGGAGGCCTCGCGTGATGCCTCCTCGGAGCTGTATCTCGTGGGGAAAAACCGCCTGACAGCGCCCGTCCGGGCGGGGGACCTGCTGGAAGTCGATATCGTCGACACGGGATCGGAGGGCGACGGCATCGCGCGCATCGAGGGGTTCACCGTCTTCGTCCCCGGGGCCGAGGAGGGTGAGACCGTCCGGATCCGGGTCGAGGACGTGAAGCCGCGGTTCGCGTTCGCACAGCCGGTGGAGTGACTGTCGTGTGTGACCCGGCCCGGCCTGCGGGGGCGACGCGAAGCGGACACCACCCTGGCGGACGGCTCTCGCGTACCACCCGCCAGGTTGGGAACGGCGGAAACGAAAGTGCTTTTATCCGCCCACCGGGAATCACAAACTGCGCGTGGGTAGCCAAGCCAGGCCAACGGCGCAGCGTTGAGGGCGCTGTCCTGTAGAGGTCCGCCGGTTCGAATCCGGTCCCACGCATGGCGGGGCGCTCGCGTCTCTCGCGCCTCGAGCGACACCGGTGAGCGTGGCGGGCAGTGAGTCGACTGTCTCGACGCCGAACACGGGTGGCGTGTGCCTACCGGTGCGTGATACTGGGGGACACCGGACGAACCCGCCCGCGAGCCGTCGGGTTTTAGTTGTGCAGGCATCTATCACAGACGAGATGGCCCGCTACCACATCGAGACCTACGGGTGCACCGCCAACCGCGGCGAGAGCCGCCAGATAGAGCGGGCACTCCGCGACGGCGGGCACCATCCGGCGCCGGGCCCGGCGGAGGCCGATGTGGCGATTCTCAACACCTGCACGGTGGTGGAGACAACGGAACACCGGATGCTCAGGCGGGCCCGGGAGCTCGACGAGGAGACGCCGGCGGATCTCGTGGTGACGGGCTGTATGGCGCTCGCCCAGGGCGAGCAGTTCCGCGATGCCGACATCGACGCCGAAATACTCCACTGGGACGAGGTCCCCGCTCACGTCCGCAACGGGGAGTGTCCGACGGCGACACCGGGCACGGAACCGGTCGTCGACGGCGTCATCGGGATCCTCCCGATCGCGCGGGGCTGTATGAGCGACTGCTCGTACTGTATCACCAAGCAGGCAACCGGCAAGATCGACTCCCCGCCCGTCGAGGAGAACATCGAGAAGGCGCGCGCGCTCGTCCACGCCGGCGCAACCGAGATACGGATCACGGGACAGGACACCGGCGTCTACGGCTGGGACAACGGCGAGCGAACGCTGCACGTGCTGTTGGAGCGTATCTGCGAGGAGATCGACGGGGAGTTTCGCGTGCGGGTGGGGATGGCGAACCCGAAGGGGGTGCACGGCATCCGCGAGGAACTCGCCCGGGTGTTCAGCGAACAGGAGCAGATCTACAACTTCCTGCACGCGCCGGTCCAGTCGGGCAGCGACGACGTGCTCGCGGAGATGCGCCGCCAGCACACCGTCGAGGAGTTCCGGGAGGTGGTCGAGGCGTTCGACGCCGCGCTGGACGAGTGGACGCTGGCGACGGATTTCGTTGTCGGCTTCCCGACCGAGGAGCCGGCCGACCACGAGCAGTCGGTCGCGCTGCTGCGCGAGACCCGCCCGTCGAAGATAAACGTCACGCGGTTCTCGAAGCGGCCGGGAACCGACGCGGCCGAACTGAAGGGGCTAGGCGGACAGACGAAGAAGGACCGCTCCTCGGAACTGGTCGAGGTGAAGATGGACGTGGTCGGGGGCATCTACGAGTCGATGGTCGGCACCGAGCGGGACGTGCTGGTCGTCGAGGACGGCACCGAGGAGTCGGTGGTGGGCTACGACCGGGCCTACCGGCAGGTCGCCATCCCCGGCGGTGAGCGGGTGGGGCTCGCACCCGGCGACACCGTCACCTGTGAGGTGACCGGCCACAACACCGTCTACGCGCTCGGGGAGCCGCTGTAATCGCCGGCCACCCGCCGACGCGATACCGACCATTTATCGAACCGGAGGGAGAAACGTGGGTATGGACACGGCCGAGCGGCTCGACCTGGTCACCAGACATACCACCGAGGTCGTCACCGAGGAGGAACTGACGGAGCTACTCGCGGACGGGACGCCGTCGGTCTACATCGGCTACGCGCCGACCGGGGAGATGCACATCGGTCACTTCACCACCATGCGCAAGCTCGCCGATTTCCAGCGGGCCGGCCTGGACGTCTCGGTGCTTATCGCGGACCTGCACGCACATCTCGACGACGAAAAAAGCCCATTCGAGTTGCTGGACGCCCGCTCGCGGTACTACGAGGTGGCCATCGAGGGGATGATCGAGGCCGCCGGCGGTGACCCCGACGAGATCACGTTCGTCCGCGGGACCGAGTTCGAACTCGACGAGTCGTACACGCTGGACCTGTACCGGATGGCCGCCGAGACGACGCTCGCCCGGTCGAAGCGAGCCGCAAGCGAGGTCGTCCGCGAGAGCGACAGCCCGACTCTCGGCGGTCTGCTGTACCCGCTGATGCAGACGCTGGACGTGCGCGCACTAGAGGCCGATATCGCCTACGGCGGCGTCGACCAGCGGGGCATCTACATGCTGAGTCGGGAGCTGCTGCCCGAGTACGACTGGGACCCACCGGTGTGTGTGTTCGCCCCGCTGCTCGCGGGGCTGTCGGGCGGCAAGATGAGTGCCTCCGACAAGAGCTCGAAGGTGAACCTCACCGACCCGCCGGAGGCCGTCGCCGAGAAGATCGAGGGGGCGTACTGTCCCGCGGGGGAGCTCGAGGAC
>OBKM01000169.1_pt1 | contig 32151 bp, 30 predicted proteins | sample 1519691 | NCBI WGS metagenome assembly OBKM01 (sample SAMEA37050418, study PRJEB22526) | metagenome | biome: saline pan; feature: lake; material: water | place: Egypt | collected 2015 | depth 0.5 m
TGCAGCAGAAATTAAGTTCTGGAGCGCGTGGGTGTATATCATGGTCAAGTCAACGGTCCGATTTCCCGAAGAGGTCATGGACAAAGTCGAAGCAATGGTCGGCGAGGGGGCGTGCTCGAACAAATCGGAATTCCAGCGGTTTGCTGTCGAGTACGTACTCTCCGAAGCAATGGATCACGAGCCGGATGTAGTGGATTTTGACGAAATTTGTGCAGATATATTTCCGGACCAAACAGAGAGTGATATCGGGGAGGTTGAGCCAGCTTTCACTGGAGATGACGAGTTTATCCAGACTGCGGCACGGGTTCGGCAGTTTGGCAGGCGCGGAGAGATCAATACTGCTGAAGAGTACATCGATACTCACTACTCTGCTGCTGACCCTCGAAGCATGCTCCTCGATGATATCCTTACCCCGTATCGAACTCACGCACGCAGCGAATAGGTACCAGTACACTCGACTGCAACTCTCCCACGATCCGGATTAGTGAGGGCTCGAAAGCGGCGATCGACGACGAGACGGCGACACGTTCGATCTCGCAGACACGGGTGACCACTGACCCGATAGCGATTTTTCCGCCGATCCCAGTACAACCCGGTACGTTTATGCCCGTAACGCGAGCGTATGGTCGTATGAGCGGACGACCCCTCGACGTGCTCGAAGCGTCGCTCGGCGACGACGTAGAGGTACAGCTAAAAGGCGGTGAGATCTACGAAGGCCGGATGACTGGCTACGACCAGCATATGAACCTCGTCCTCGAAGATGCGATGAAAGTGCCCGCGGCCGAGGAGCCTGCGGGTGATTCGGAGCCGCCAGTCGAAGACACAACCATTATACGCGGCGATAACGTCGTTTCGATCATCCCATGACTGGTGCAGGAACCCCGAGCCAGGGTAAAAAGAACAAGACCACCCACGTCAAATGTCGACGCTGCGGTGAGAAGTCCTATCACATCAAAAAGAAGAAGTGCTCGTCGTGTGGCTTCGGCAAGTCAAAGAGCAAGCGAAGCTACGCCTGGCAGTCGAAAGCCGGCGATAACTGATACGGATCCCTGTAACGAGCCACCACGAGCGCCGGTACGTTCCGGCGCTCTGCGGTGAGTGATTACAGGCAACCGTACAACCCCACGACAGTTCTCTCTACTCCTCGTTCGCAGAGCGATAGCTTCGTCTCCCGACAGCACCGGGATGTGCACGTACGTGTATATCTTGGAACTTGTAGAGGCCAAGTAGAACACGATTGGGAGGATTTATCCCCGATGACTCGCTAGCTATGTCCATGTCAGACGGGCGGGTCGACAGACGTTCCCGGAACGGGATGACCGAAAAGTGCGGCGTCGTCGGTGTCTCACTCGAAGACCGTGACGCCGCACGGCCACTGTACTACTCCCTGTACGCGCTACAGCACCGCGGACAGGAATCGGCAGGTATCGTCACTCACGATGGCTTCCAGCAACACAGCCACGTCGAAATGGGGCTTGTCGGCGACGCCTTCGGCGAGGGGGATGTCGAAAGTCTGAACGGCGCTGTGGGGATCGGGCACGTCAGGTATCCAACCGCCGGAAGCGTCAACTCCTGTTGTGCACAGCCGTTTTCCGTCTCGTTCAAGAGCGGTTCGCTGGGGCTTTCACACAACGGGAACCTCGTGAACGCCGATGAGATCCGGGACGAACTCGCGGGACTCGGACACGCCTTTACCTCGGACGGTGACACCGAGGTCATCGCACACGACCTCGCGCGAAACCTGCTCGAAGAGGACCTTGTTCGGGCAGTGAAACGGACGATGGAGCGGATCCACGGCTCGTACTCGCTTACCATTATGCACGACGATACCGTCCTCGGCGTGCGCGATCCGCAGGGCAATCGACCGCTCTGTATCGGTGAACTCGATGACGGTTACATTCTCGCCAGCGAGAGCGCGGCGATCGACACCCTCGACGGTGAGCTCGTCCGGGATGTCGAGCCTGGCGAGTTGATCGTGCTCGAATCCGACGGTAGCGGCTTCGACTCCTATCAGCTGTTCGATGCGGATAACACCGCCCACTGTTTCTTCGAACACGTCTACTTCGCCCGACCCGACAGCGTCATCGACGACGAACTGGTCTACGAGGTTCGCCGTGAACTCGGACGACATCTCTGGCAGGAAAGCGGCGTCGACAGCGATGTCGTGATGCCAGTGCCTGACTCGGGCCGATCGTTCGCGAGCGGTTACGCGGAAGCCGCAGCCGACGACGGCTCGGACGTCGAGTTTGCCGAGGGACTGATGAAAAACCGGTACGTCGGCCGGACGTTCATCATGCCGACACAGGACGAGCGCGAACGTGCAGTGAGACTGAAACTGAACCCGATCAAGAGCACCGTCGAGGGCAAGTCGGTGACGATCATCGACGACAGCATCGTCCGCGGTACGACATCGAACCAGCTAGTGCAGTTGCTCAAAGACGTCGGAGCCGAGGAGGTTCACGTCCGGATCGGCGCGCCGCCGATTACGGCTCCCTGCTACATGGGAATCGACATGGCCTCCCGGGAAGAGCTCATCGCCGCCGGGAAATCGACGGAAGAGATCTGTGAGGAAATCAACGCCGACAGCCTGTCGTATCTTTCGATCGACGCCGTCGCGAGCGCGCTTCAGTCCTCCCGTAGCGATCTCTGTCTCGGCTGTGTCACCGGCGAGTACCCCTACGATATTGACGGGGAGGCGACCGACCGGGATGTCACACGACCCGATATCCCGACCGAGTCGCCGGTGGCAGACGACTAATCGGCGATCTCATCGAACCGATCTTCGGCGTCCGCTCGACGCCGCTTCGTTTCCGGCTTATCGTAACGCACCCGGTCTATCTCATCCCCGTCCATCACCAGTGTCAGCACTGACCCTTCCTCTCCTGCGGGCCCCGGTAAGTCCTCGACGGGGAGGGTCGTCTGGTCGACGAGTTCACCGTCGTCTTCGAGGAGAATGACTGCGAGATCGTCGACGATCCTGTCTACGACACCGGTCAGGACGTCGCCGTTGTCATCGCGGAACGGCAATCCGGCGACCGATGTGGTTCCAAACAGTGCGGCGAGGGTCTCCAGTACGTCACGGCGCTGGTGCAACGACATACCCCGCTCTGGCTTCGGATTCGTATATGAACCTGTGGACCATTCAAAAGAGGACGTAGAGCATCAGGTAGATCACGATGCCGCCAGCAAACGAGATCGTCCAGAGCGTTGCCGCGACCCGACCGACACGGGCGTGGCTCGTCTGCGGGAGTTCGTGAACCGGCCGGGTGCTCGCGAGCAAGAGCGCGTAGTAGACGAACGGAAGCGAGAGGACGGCAAGCAGGATATGGACGGCGAGGATCGGTAAATAGACGTAGAGTTCGATCGTTTCAGGGCCGGGGAACGACGAGGGGCCGAGCAGGGCGACACGGTAGAGGTACATAACCAGAAATCCCGCAAAGAGTACGAACGAGGTTGCCATCAGCTTGCGATGTCGGTCGATCTCGCCACGGCGGATCGATCGAACTCCGGCGAGAATCGTGACGATAGCGATCGCGCTAACCGCAGCGTTCAGGTGCGGAATCGCGTCCAGCACCCACTGTGGAGCGGTTGGGATCGCCTCCTGTGGAAACGCCTGTAGCGCAGCCCCGAAGACGAGAATCAACGAGACGATGGTGAGTACAGCTGTGACTGCGGGGACGTGCTCTTTGACCTGTGCTTGCATACTCGACGCATAGCACAGTACCATCTTATATTCGGCTGTTTGGAACGGCTGGTCGTCGCCTCAGAGGTACGCCGCGTCCCAGCGCGTCGGCTTGCGGGTGTTACCACACGTCGAACATTCGATGCGGGCCATTGCATCCATCGCCGCCGCCACCTCCTCGCAGTTCGTGCAAAAGTACGCCCAGCGCTCTTCACGGTTCGGATCGGCATAGACTGTGTAGAAGGGCTCGATCGATCCCCGCTCGGTTTCGTCGTCGGCGACGTAGACGATCTCGTCGTCGACGGTGAGCGTCGTCAGTCCCGACGGTTCTTCGTCCTGGTAGACGTTTTCGACGTGGCGTTTCCCCTCGATGTCGATGTGGCGCTCGCCGACTTTTTCGAAGCCGAAATGCCGGTAAAAGGAGTTACCCTCGCTGTTGTCCGCGAGCACGAGTCCGCGGATATGTGTTGCTCCCGCCTCGCGGAGCCGCGCCCTGCTCTCTTCGAGCAACCGACGAGAAATACCCGCGCCCCGAAAGTCAGGATGAACGTGCAACCACAGGAGATCACCCGGTTGCTCCGGGCCCTGCAGGACGGCGTCGGCAAACCCGGCGAGCGAGTCGTCTTCCTCGGCCACCAGCAAGAGCCGCTCGTCATCTTCTAGCAGGGTGTCGAGCCTGTCGTCGTTGTACCACGTTGAGACAGCGCTGTCGATCGTATCGGGGCTCATCGAGTAGGAACTGCGCATCGAGTCGCTGGCGATTGTTCTGACCGCGGCCCGGTCGTCCGGTGTCGCATGACGAACATCCATGATATATGGTATCAACCCACAATACTTAAATCATCTAGGCCGGATTTCGTGGGTTCGTGAGCGATCTACCGGCCCTCGGTGGTCGAGCGTGAACCGCATCACTCGGCGAGACGCTCGGTCCATCGGGAGACGGCGTACCGGTAACATAGTTCACCGACGAGGACCAGCCCGAGTCCGACAGCAGCCAGCGCGGCAAGCGTGGTCGTTCCAAGCGGCGTGAGAACGAGTCCGACGACCAGCATCGGGACGAGAACGACTGCGACGGCAGCCGTAAAGAGCACGAACAGGAGGGTATCGAAGAGGAATTCGTTCGGGGAGAAGCCAGCGAGGACGGCTGTCAGGCCGAACAGGTACTGATGATAGCCGACGAGCAAGACGAGTCCGACGGCGGCATCGAGTGGGGTGGCACCGAACAGGGCGGCCGCAAGCACGAAGTAGCCGATCGCCGTCGGCAGGCCAACCAGCACCAGCGCGGTCCGCTTGGCGGCGAACAGATCGGGGATCCCGAGCGGGTAGCGCAGATACGAGGCCGGATCGTCGTACTGCGTGAGCCAGTTGTACGTCGTGTACGCGGATAACCCGAGCAACGGGCCGAAGGTCACGCCGACCGACGGCTCGACACCGGTGATCCGCTCGGCGAGTTCGACCAATCCGACACAGACGGCAACGATGATCCCGCCGGAGAAAACGGCCTTCCAGAGCCCGCCACTGCTACGCGCGACGTCCAGCAGGGTCTTCGTCGTCAGTCCGGTATCGTCGCGGAGACGGCGACGCCACGCGGTGAACGCGGGCGAGCGAGTCCGGGTCGGCGCGGCGTCGACGGGGTCGTACGCCAGAACCCCGACGGTGGCCGTGCCAGCAAGCAGTACGAGCGTTCCGATACCGGCCAGCAGCGACGGCTCGGCGTAGAGCGCGTACGGCGTCACCGCGAGGAAATCGACGTTCGCGTACCACAGCGCCACGGCGCTACCACCGACCGCACCGACGGTCAGCCAGCCAGCGACTCCTCGCGTCGCGAGCCCGACCACGGCAAGCGTTACGACGAGTCCGAGCAGGAAGGTCGCAGTCGTCGAGAGCCAGAGGCGACCCAGATCGACGATCGCGAACCCGTCCTGTCCGACGGCGACGACAAAGGCCGCCACGATCGGGACCAGAAAGAGCGCCGAGTAGTAGAGTGCGTCTTTCACCAGGAAGTGCCCGAGCAAGCGCTCCCGGGAGATCGGGAGCGTACGCGCCGAAAACACCAGCAGCGTCACGTCGCCGAGGACGTCGTCGATCGCGTCCCTGCCGACCAGCCCGATCGAGCCGGTGTGAAGCCCGAACGCGAACACGAGCGCGTGAAGTCCGGCGATAACCGCCCCGAGACTCGTTCCCGTCTCGACGAGCGCGAAGACGCCACCCGCTGTCAACACGGCGACGAGCAGGGGGAAGGCCGCGAACCGGCGACCGCCAAACAGCGAGGCATGAAGTCGCCACTCCTCGCGAAGCATTTCCCTGAACACGACCCTGTCGACGTGATCGATCCCCAGCATCGTTACTGTGTGACCGGTTCCGTGGGCTCTGGTGTGCCATCACTCTCGAACGCGTCCAGTAGCGACTCGTCGGGACGCATGTCGGCCGGCCGGCGCTCCGCGACGAGTCGACCGTCGCGGACGACGCCAACCCGATCACAGAGCTCGCGGGCGACCTCGATCCCATGAGTCGACAGGAGCAAGGCGTTGTCCTGGGCCCTGTACTCCTCGAAATACGCCTTGACCCGCTCTTGCATGATCGGATCGAGGTTTGCGAGCGGTTCGTCGATGAAGACGGCCTCGGGGTCGTGGAGGAACGCCTGTGTGATCATCACCTTCTGTTGCTGGCCCCGTGAGAGATCCGTCGATATCGCATCGAGCTTGTCAGCAAAGGCGAGCCGGTCGGCCCACTCCTGGACGCGGTTGGCCAGTCGGTCCTCGGGGATTCCACGCACTTGCCCGACAAAGTCGAAGTACTCTCGGGGAGTGAGAAAGCTCGGAGGTGACTCCTTTTCGGGCACGATCCCGACCCGTCGCCGGGTTTCGATCGGTTCGGTCGCCGGATCAGTTCCCAGTACCGAGAGCGTCCCCTCGTCGGGTGCTAGCTGCCCGGTCAGGAGCCCGATCGCCGTCGTCTTTCCGGCTCCGTTCGGTCCGAGGAGTCCGAACAGCTCACCGCGGTCGACGGCAAGCGAGAGCCCGTCGAGCGCCTGAAAGTCGCCGTAACGCTTGCCGACGTCGGTCATCTCGATTACGCTCATTTTCTATACATCTTTCACTGGGTGGTCAATAACCTCCCGGAAGCGGCAGTCTGGACCGTGGAGACCGAACCGATTAACTGGCTGACTGACCAGTCAGTTACTACGGTGGCAAACGAACGTCGAGTCGTCTACGCGGTGATCGCCTGCACGTTCTTCGTCGGGTTCGGCGGTGGGGTTATCTTCCCGATCCTGCCGAACCTCGGCGTCGTGCTAGGGATCTCGCCGTTTCTCGTCGGCGTCATTCTGAGTGCGAATCGGTTCTCGCGGCTGTTCGCGAACGCTCCAGCCGGGGCACTCGTGGACCGGATCGGCACCCGGACGCCCTTCGTCGCGGGGCTGTTCATCGAGGGAGTTGCGACGCTGGGCTACGTCGTCGCCGTCGTCGCGCCCGCCCCGGAAGTGTGGTTCCTGCTCGCCAGAATCTTCTGGGGGATCGGGAGCGCGCTCGTCTTTGCGACGGCGTACACGATCACGGCCGACGTCAGCGAGTCCGGCTCCCGCGGAACGAGCATGGGCATCGTGCGCGCTGGAATCACCTTCGGCTTCCCCGCAGGGCTCGTGCTCGGCGGGCTGGTCAGTGATGTCTACAGCGTCGAGGCGGCTTTTGTCCTCGCCTCGGCGTTTGCCCTCTTTGCAGGGGTTCTGGCGTACTGGATTGTCCCCGAGACACACAGCGAGGCGATCGACCGTCGAAAGGGCGGTGTCAAGCCCTGGGAGATCGACACGTCGACGCCCGCGCTGACCGTTGGCCTCGTCAATTTCGGCGTCTTCTTCGCGTACATCGGTGCGCTCTTTGCCACACTGGTCGTCTTCCTCGGCGAGCTCGAAATCGGGGTGCTCGGACTGGACGCACAGGGCACCTCGGGACTCCTGATGGCGGTAACCGTGCTCGCTGGGTCCGTCTGTATGCTCGGCGGCGGCAAGCTCAGCGATCTGTACGGCTATCGTGTCCCGATCATCCTCGTCTCGCTTGTCGTTTCGGGGATCGGCTTCGTACTGCTGGCAGGTGCAAGCTCGTTCGCCCAGCTGGTCGTCGCCTGCCTCCTGATCGGCGGGGGACAGGGCGGGACCGGTGGCCCCATGATGGCGCTGCTGGCCGATCTCACACCGGATCAGCGGATGGGCCGGGCTATGGGAACGAACAACGTGCTCGGCGATATCGGTGGCGGACTTGGGCCACTGGTAACGCTACCGCTTGGCGAGAGCATCGGTTTTGCCCCGATTTACGTCGCCTGTGCGCTGATTCCACTGGTCGCCGGACTCGTGTTACTGGCCGGGATCCGTGCCGAAACCGGGAGCCTGAACCCGTCGTTAGACGTGCAGCCGAGCGACTGAAACGGTGCTTTCAGGGCCAGAGCCCGCGAACGTCGTGTGCTTCCGCGATGCGGGAAAGTGCCACTGCATAGGCGGCATCCCGCCACGTCGGTGCGCCGGCCTCCTTTTCGGTGCGGATGGCATCCCACGCGGCAAGCATCTCCTGTTCGAGCTCCTCGTGGACGCGTTCGAGCGACCACGACTGTCGGTTGATATCCTGCAGCCACTCGAAGTAACTCACCGTCACACCACCGGCGTTGGCGAGGATATCCGGCACTACTGCGATATCCCGCTCGGTAAGGACCTGCTGGCCTCGACTCGTTGTCGGGCCGTTCGCTCCCTCGACGATAATGTCGGCAAGGATATTTCCAGCGTTGGCCTCGGTGATCACGTTGCCGACTGCCGCGGGGATCAGGACGTCGACGTCGAGTTCGAGTAACTCGTCGTTGGTGACCGTGCGGAGCGCACCGTGGTCTAGCACCGCCTCAGGTTCCTCGTCGTGGGAGGGAACCGAGTACGTATCGATACCATTGGGATCGTAGATACCACCGGTCACGTCGCTGACCGCGACGACGTTCGCTCCCCAGCGATCGAGAAGCCGAGCGGCATTTGCTCCCACACTGCCGTAGCCCTGGATCGCAATATCGGTCCGTTCTATATCGCGGTCGTAGTACTCGATCGCCTCCCGAGCGATAATCGCGACGCTCCGGCCCGGTGCTTTCTCCCGGCCCTCGCTCCCCCCGATCACCGGCGGCTTGCCGGTGACGACCCCCGGGATCGTCTCGTCCTCTTGCATCGAGTAGGCGTCCATGACCCACGCCATCGTCTGTGGGTCGGTCCCCATATCCGGGGCGGGGATATCCTTCGTCGGGCCGATCACCGAACGGATTTCCTGTGTGAACCGGCGGGTCAGTCGCTCCGATTCGTCGCTACTCAGTGACTTCGGATCGACAGCGATACCACCTTTCGCGCCGCCGAACGGAAGGTCCATCACCGCACATTTCCACGTCATCCACATCGCAAGCCCCACACACTCATCACGCGTCACATCGGGGTGATATCGGAGCCCTCCTTTGAACGGTCCCTTGACACTATCGTGTTGTGCTCGATAGCCCGTGAACACGTCGACCGATCCATCGTCGCGCTCGATCGGTACTGTCACCTCGTGTACCGAGGTCGGATGATTGAGCTGTTCGACGATTGCGGGATCGATCTCTAGCCGCGTCGCTGCCTGGTGTAGCTGCCGTCTCGCTGTTTCGAGCGCTGATTCCTCGTCGGCGGAGGCTGCAGACGTCGTCTCGGTACCCCCCTTCGGTTCGGAGGCCATCGTTACTCGATTGGCATCGCCCGGTTCCGAAGCTCACCACCGCACTCCGGGCAACTCCCGCCGGTGCTTGGATCGACGACGATAGTTCCACACTCGAAGCATTCGTACGTCAATTCCTCCCCAGTGTCCTGAGTGATATCTCTCATAGGTACTCCCAGCACGGTGTGCTGTATCAGTACGTTACGTCGGTTCGTGTGAATAGCTAGTTGTTCATATGAAAACCTCATTGACGATATTGTAGTTAACATATTAACAACGACGGGCAGTATGCACCCAGTCCAGGGCGACCGGATTCTGGTCTACTGTGTGTTCGGTCGGGTCACACGTCGTCGAACAGCGCCCCGAACAGCTTCCGTTCGGCTGTTCTAATATGTGTCGAGAAGGCCGGCGGGGAGATGTCGAGCATATCGGCCACCTCTCCTCCAGTGTGTTCCCGCGGAGATTCGAAAAACCCGCTGTAGTAGGCTGTCTGGGTTACTTCGAGCTGTCGGTCCGTTAGCTCGTCGAGCATGCGCGACCTGATCGTCTCCATCGACGACCGGTCGATGTCCTGTTTCGATCTGATCTCCACCCCGCTGAACAACTCGCGGACCAGTTGGCTGATATGACGTGGCGTGACGCTCTCGGGAACCTCGACAGTCAACGTGGTCTCCGTGGGTGTCGCACGGGCGCTTCGGAACACCGCCCCGTGGTCGGCGAGTTCGGTCGCGAGGAACGGCTGTGAGAGTCTGAGACCGAGCACACCGCCGGAGTCGTCCCCGCTAATCCGTCTCACCTCGTCGACGGCGACGAGTTCCGTTGTGACACGTTCGACCTGCTCGATATCGGCCTCATCGATGGTCACGATCACGTAGCTTCCCTCAGTTGTCTGTTGAATGCCACCCTGATAGGACAGTTCACAGTCCCCTTCGCTGGCGATTTTGGAGAGGACGAAGCTCGGATCGTCGATCTCGAACTCGATACGGGTCACCGCACGTGTCACGAGCGCGTTCTTGCGCTCGATCGCGCTTGTCGCCGACGCGATCGTCTCGCCCAGTTCGCGTAGCACGGCTCCGACCGTATCGTCGAACGCCTCCTGTGTCTCGGCGTAAACGTTCAACACGCCGTAGGAGATGTCGTTGTACTCCAGTGGAATACTGATCACCGACAGGAAATCACGCGAAAGAGCATCCTTTCGCCAGCTTTCTTCTCGGAGACGAGCTGCGACGTTTGCCACGTTCGTGACTTTGCGAGTAGCTGCTGTTTGTCCAGCCGGCTCGACTGCCGTTGTATCGACGTCAAACCGCACACTATCGAGATAGCCCTGCTCGGCTCCGGCCCATGCGCGGGGGTCGATCACTCCCGTCGGCGGCCGTTCCTCGCCGATCCAGGCGAAGGCAAACCGATCGTCCGCCGTCAGCAGCTCACAGACAGTGTGTTCGATCTCCTCACGGGTTTCGGCCTGGACGACCGCCTGATCGATCTCGCGGATCGTCTCGTTGATCCGGTTCAGACGTGTGAGCTGGTCGTTCTGGCGCTGTAACTCTCGGTCCTGCTGTCGCAGTTGGCTCTCGCGGGTCACTCTGTCGAGGGCCGCCTCCGCCGTCGCCGCCAGGAGGTCCGTAAGCTCCCGTAACACGTCGTCGAACGCGCCCACAGCAGACGCTCCGACGACGAACACACCGTGGTTTCCGAGGGGGATATACGCCGTACTCCGGAGCCCGGTGGCGCGGTCCTGTAGCCGTGAGGACTCGTGGACATCCTCGAAAAACATCGCCTCGTTCTCGACGAAGGCGTGGCTGACCAACCCCTCTCCGTTGGCCGGTGCAACTGGAAGCGGTCCGTCCAGTCGCTCCATGCCGGGCGAGCCAGCGGCCGGCTGAAGTTCGTTTGCTTCCGCGTCGAACAGGTAGACTGCACTCGCGTCCAGATCTAGCACGCCTTCCGTATCGTCGACGACCTGCTGAGCGATCTCCTGTCGGGTCTCCGCGTACAGAAATTCTCTGGCCGTTTCCTGTAACGTTGCCAGTGCCTCCTCCCGTTGCTTTCGCTTCGTCACGTCCCTGCAGCTATACAGCAGAGTCCCATCCTGAATCGACACCTCCCGCACGTTCACGAGCAACGTGTGTTCGTGTCCAGCCTTGTCAGTCGCGGTGACCTCGATGTTTTTCAGGACGCCCTCCTCGGCGAGCGCCTCGCGATCGAACAGGTCCTCGCCGAGCAACGCCTCGATCGATCCCAGCTCGCGGATCTCCGCTGCAGTATAGCCGAAGATGAAGTTGACGTTCGGACACACGTACGTGTACTCGCCGTTTTCGTCCGTGATCAGCACCGTATCGGTCATATTGTTGAGCGTCACCCGGTGGAGCTCCTCGGACCGGCGAAGATCACGTTCGAGAGCGACCCGGTCGGAGATATCGACCGCTTCAACGACGATCGATCTGAGCCGCCCGTTATCGTCGTGGACCGGACGTGCAGAGAGATCGACGACCTGTACATCAGGATCGAACGTACGCGTGACCACTGCATTACCGAAGCGTCCATCCATCGCCGTCTCGACGATCCGGCGGACATCTGCCCGTACCCCCTCGTCCCCGGACCACGACGGGAGTCGCCAGAACTCCTCGCCGAGGACAGCGTCGACAGCACCGTCGATCATCCCCCCGCCGGTCCCGTTCGCTCGCTGGAGCCGCCCCGCCGGATCGAGGACCCACGTCGCCGTGCGAGGGTCATGGAAGATCGCATCGAACTGTCTCGCCCGATCGCGCTGCCGTGATTCTCGATCGGTTCCCCCGACGCTGTCTTCGATGTACTCGATAATCGACTCGATATCTGCGTCTTCGAGTGTATCGATCGGGACGTACCTGAAGACATCGGCGGCGACCGCTTCACTGGCGACCTCTTCGCTGCCGATAGCGGTACAGGCCAGCACCGGGACCGTCTCCAAGACAGTCCGAACCGCACGGAGTACGTCAGGACCATCACCGTCCTCGAAGTCGTTGGCCACAACGAGACAGTCGATACGCCCGTCACGGACGACCTCGACCGTCGCGGAGACTGTGGAGGTCCGACGAACGATGGCACCGGTACGTTTCTCCAGTGCCGTCTCAAACGTCCCGATCCAGGACTCCGTTCCGGCAAGTGCCACGCGGGTCGACGCCAGCGGCTCCGAGTCGGTCGGCATTATTTTGTCGTAGCCGGTGAGGCCTGTTGAACGTACCGACGTCGTCGGAGGCCCTCCCTGATCGTCACGGGGCCATGGGACACCGCCGGACCGGGAGGGATATGTGGCAGGGCGGACAATCACGGGTATGAACGACGGAGCGTCCGCTGGCTGGTTCGCCGGCACCGACATCTCGGATCCGGATACCGCCGCCGAGCGGATCCGGGCCGACGGGACCACGACGCCGGAAGAGTGGCCAGCGCTCGCGGTCGAATCGGGGGCAGTATCGGATGAGGAGGCGTATTACGACGCGCTCAGAGCGGCGACGCTTCGGGCCGCCGGCGACGCCGTAACCGAGCGCGAGCGGGCCGACGATCGACAACTGATCCACGCCGTTCGGTCGATGGACGACTGCGACAGGGTGGCCAACGAGCTTGCCGAGCGGCTCACCGAGTGGGCTGGGAGCCTCGATGACGACGCTGGATCCGGTGTGGAGTACGCACGCCGGATCGTCGCCGCCGACGCTGCTCACGAGCCCCGGCTCGTCTCACTCGCCGAGCGGATCGTCGATCTTACCGACGAGGCCGAGGAACTGCGAACCTTCATCGAGCGCCGTGCGCCGGATGTCGCGCCCAACCTCACTGCGCTTGCCGGCCCGGTGCTCGCTGCCAGATTGCTCTCGCTGGCCGGTGATCTGGAGTCGCTGGCGAAACAGCCCAGCGGCACTGTGCAGGTCCTCGGCGCGGAAGACGCGCTGTTCGCGCATCTCCGGGGGCACGGCACCTCGCCCAAACACGGCGTCATCTTCACCCACGAGTACGTCCGCGGCACGGAGCCCGATGAGCGGGGCTCGGCTGCGCGCGCCCTGGCCGGGAAGCTTTCGATCGCCGCCCGGATCGATTACTACTCCGGCGAATACAACCCCGAGCTGGAGGCCGAACTCGACCGGCGGATCGAGCGGATCCGCACGCGGGGTGAGGAATGAGCCTCCCAACGAGCGTCACACGACGCGAGTTCGATGGCGAGGACCGCCTCGCCACCCGCGGCCAGCCGGTGTACGGCGAGCCGACCGACGGCGACTGGCGGCTCTGGGACGCCCGTCGCTCGAAACTCGGTGCGATGTTCGAGTTGGGGATGGGGACGGGCCTCGAAGACGGCGATCGCGTCCTCTATCTCGGTGCTGCAAGCGGGACGACCGTAAGCCACGTCGCCGATTTTGCCGGGCCGACCTACGCCGTCGAGTTCGCCACACGACCTGCCAGAGATCTGCTCGACGTGGCCGAGAGTCGGGACCGACTGTTCCCGCTGGTGAAAGACGCACGGACGCCCGAGCGGTACGCCCACGTCGTCGAGAGCGACCTTGACGCGATCGTACAGGACGTCGCCACGAGCGGTCAGGCCCGCGTCGCCCTCGAAAATAAGCGCTTTCTCGCCGAAAACGGGCGGCTCGTTGCTGCGTTCAAAGCACGGAGCGAGGACGTCACAGCCGACCCCAGCGACGTTTTCGAGCGAGTCCTATCGACGCTGGAAAACGGATACGAGATTCTCGAAACCCAGCGCATGGAGCCGTTCCACGACGACCATCTTGCGGTCGTCGCGACGCCAAAATAGCCTAGTCGAAGTTCGTCACTGTAATCCGCTCGGCTTCGACGTCTTCTATCGTTGCGCCCCAGCCGCCGACGGTCACCACATCGTCCCCGGTATCGACACTGACGGCTGCAACGCCCGCAAACTCGGCCACCGATGGGGTCGAGCCGTCCTCCCGGTCCGTGCTCTGGAGCTCGTTTGTCGTTCGGATATCGACGAGCTTCCCGCTGATGGTGCGTGAATGACCGCTGGAGGTATCGACACCGTTGACCTCGATTTCGATGGTGGCCCCGTCCTCGAACAACGGCTTGACATCGCGCACGAAATAGCGCAGGTTGACGTAGCTCCCCGGTAGCGCTTCGCCCCGTGCGGCGTAGAGCGGTTCCCAGACATCCCACAGCGAGGTGAGGAAAAACCAGTGGAAGACGTAGGTATGGCTCCGATCGTCGACGAGCACCCCATACTGATTGATCGAGTCACTGTGTGGCGCAAAACAGGTCCGTTCCCTGTCGACGATCACGACGAACGGCGACGGCAGTGGCCGATGTCGGGCTTCCGTACACGCACCCGACAGCGCGTCTACGTCGACCACCTCTCGATCTGCGGAGTGAAGAGAGAGTTTGACCAACACGTCGTTTTCGATCGCATCGACAAGGACGGGCCTGAGTGTGTCAAACTGGTCCGGTGTGACGGCGAGTTGAACCTGGTTGTTCGCTTCCTCGATATATCGCTTGGCGCTGTCGATCACTGTCTCGAAGCGCGATACGATACTCACCTTGCTCTGGCCCATCTCCGGCTGGCTCCAGCGCTCCTCGATTTCGCCGGCGGCGCTCTCGAACCTGGATGCCCGTGCGCGCAGATCATCGAGGACTTCGCTGGGGTCGTGGGCCCGAGCGTGGAGGCTGTCCTGTTCGTATGTTTCGATAAAGCCCTTCGATTCCAGATCCCGGAGTACGTCGTAGATACGCGGATCAGGAACCTGACTGAGATCGGCTAGGTCCGTAGCCGATGCGGAGCCGAGTTCGAGCAACGTGACGTACGCCTCGGCCTGGTATGGCGAGAGGCCGGCGTCCTGCAGAACGGTCGTCAACTCGTCTTGTTCCATTGTTAGTATCCCTCGAGCACGAGCGGGCCGTTCGACTGTGCGATAGTTGGTGGCTGCTCGTCGATTTGGGCCTCCCGTCCGCTCTCTTCGGCGTGGGTGTTCATCATACAGATAGGTACAACATTAGTTATAAAAGAGTACGGACTGCGGCAGATCCATCCTCTGTTATGCCCGTTACCGTCCGACAGCCGGCGGAGCCTCCCGGCCGACGTGGATCTCGTGGGCCTCGATATCCTCGAAGGCAGCAACGAGCCCGCCGATATCCAGCTGTTCCTCCCCCGTATCGACGGTGAGCCCCGCGACCTGTTCCGATGGATCGAACTTGACGTTCACGACTTTGCCGCTCACACTGCGTTTACGACCAGTTCCAACATCTCGCCCCTCGATCGTCGCATAGAACTCACCGCCATCGTTATTGAGGTCCTTGACACAGCGTCGAATCGACGCGTAGCGTCGGGGGAACGACCGCTCGGACCCGTTCTCTGCAAGCGTCTCGGACGCGGTCGTCCACAGCACGGTCCCGAAAAAGCCCGAGACGAGAAAGCCAAGCGCCGACCGGTTGAAGATCACGCCGTAGCGATCCCGATCGTTGTTTCGGATGGCGTCCTGTGTAGCGTACACCGAGTACTCCCAGTCGGCAACGGCGATGATTGGCGTGGTGATTCCGTGTCTGGCCCGGGCAGTCGTCGCGACATCGAGATAGGGGTACTGCTCCGGATCTGGGGCAGCGGCGGCTGGCGTAACCAGCAGGTCGATACTGACCCCGTTTGCACACTGGCGCATCAGCTGATCCTCGAACCGCTCCAGTAGTTCCGGCGTCAACGACAGTGCGAGTTCGTACTCGGCGGATTCGATAGCGTCCTCGACGTATTTGAGAATCGTCGACCGCGATTTGACCAGTGACACCGCCTCGGTATCACGAGCTGGTGCGGTGTATCGCGCGTCGAGCTCGTCGATCATCTCGTCGATCGATTCGGTGATATCCGCGAAGGCCATCGACGGATCGACTGCGGTGATCTTCATCGGTCGTGACTCCCGAAGCTCGACTAACCCCCGATCGCTGAGGCTCCGAACCGTGTCGTACACACGAGGCTGTGGGATCTCCGTGTTCTCGGCGATCTCGCTGGCGGTAAGCGTTCCCTGTTCCAGTACCGCAAGATAGGCGTCGATCTCGTACTCCCCGAGGTCGAACCGATCCCCGACACGTTCCAGCTGTCCACGCACATCATCGGAGCTCATACTACACCTGGTGTGTTCTAGCGATAAATTATTTATTATGTTCCGAGTAGCATCACGTTGTACAATCGTGTAGCTATCGCGATCACCCATCGCTTTCGGCCGCCGGAACGGTGATCCGGACGGTGGTACCGGATTCACAGCGTAGTTCGACTCTCCCACCCGATTGCGAGATGATCCAGTCGACGAGCCAGAGTCCGAGACCGCCGCTGTGGTGAAGCGGAGAGATTCGTCGTTCGCCGCTCAGGACCTGTTGTTCGTCGGTTGGGATCCCGTCTCCGTCATCGTGAATCGTCAGCGAGACCGTATCGTCGAGTTGACGAACAGCGATATCGACATGCACCTGCGGTCCGGCGTGTTCACCGACGTTCGTCAGCAGTTCCTCGACAGCCATCGGAAAGTCCGGGTCGACAGCAGCGAACGCGGATTCCGGAAGATCGAGTGTCACGGTGGCGCCGGGATACTCGTCCTGAAAGTCAGTCACCTGCCGTTCGACGATGGTGACGATATCGACGGGCGCTCCGTGATCGGTTACACCCCTCGTCAGGAGTTTTTCGGTCATCCTCGCCCGATCACTCAGCGTCAGCAACTGCTCGCACGCCTCGGTCACCCCTTCCGTGTCACTGTTCTCGTCTACCTCGAGTTGCTCCGTCCGGCCGATGACGACGTTGAGTGTGTTCCGCAGGTTGTGACGCAACAGACGATTGAGCACGAGCAGCATCTGTTCGCGTCTGTCGAGCGTTGCCGTGAGCCGATCGACGGCGTCATCGATCTCGTTCCACTCCGGACTCCCGGTAAGCGAGAGGTCGTGATCGTACTGTCGCTGTTCGATCCGTTCCAGACGTGTCAGAAGCTGCTCAGTCTGACGGATGTGGTTCCGGAAGATCCAGCCACCGAACCCAGCTACGGCGGCAAGCAGGATCACTCCTGAACCGAGCTGGACAATGGCTAGCTGTTGGATCTGCTCGGTCACCGCGGATTCCTGCTGGTCGACCGTGACGACCCAGCCAGTCGTAGGTACGGTAGCGGAGCCGCTGATCCCCTCGGCGTATGGTTCACGCTGCTCGAACAACGTCTCGCCGCTACCTGTCACTACTACCGCCGTTTCCCCGGTGGCTTCCGTGCCGACGGCGGACGCGAAAAAGGCCCCGTCTATATACAGCGCGGCATTGAGCGTTCCGACGATCTCGCCATCGTCGTGGATCGGCACGCTCAGCACGACGATCCGGTTTCCGGTCTCGGCCAGAATCGGCTCGCTAACGTATTCGTCCCCTGCAAGTGCTCTGGTGACGTACTCCCGGTCCCGGTAGTCCTGCCCGATCACGTTCTCTGACGTGTCGCCATCTTCAGTCAGGATATTGACCATCTCTCCCTCGCCGTCAACCACCGATACACCGCCGACCCCGTCGAGATCCCAGATGGTCTCCATCGCCGCCCGTTGCTCGTCCGATCCGTGATCGAGGAGCCGTGGGTCGTCCGCAGCTACGTGGAGCGTCTGCTGACTCTCTCGCAGCTGTTGGTCAAGTGTCGACGCCATCTGGTTTGCAGTGTCGTCGACATCCGCCTGCGCATCCGCTATCGCGGCCGAGCGCTGCGACTCGAAGGTCACGAACAGCACCCCCGTGATGACCAGACAGAGGAGAGCCAGACTCAGCAGGAACTTTCGACGAAGTTGCATCAGTTTCTCCGTGTACGCAAGCGACACCCAGCACTCTTGAGAATTGTGGTACTAGCTAACAACCAATGGGAGGAACCGACGGGTCGGCGGGGAGAGATCAGGGTAGCTCCGCGAGTATTTCCTCGGCATGTCCCTCGGGATCGACCCCTTCGTGGGTCGCAACGATCTCACCGGCTTCGATGACGTACGTATTCCTGAACACGCCGTCGAAGGTGTTACCGAACATCGATTTTTCGCCGTAGGAGTCGTACGCGCTCGCTACGGCGCCGTCCTCGTCCGCCAGCAACGTAATCGGCAGATCGTACTCCGCCGCGAAGTCGGCGAGATCCTCGACCGGATCGTCGCTGATCCCGATCACGTCGATTCCACGGTCGTCGAACTCATCCCACCGATCACGGAAGCCACACGCTTCCGTCGTACAACCGGGCGTGTCAGCGCGCGGGTAGAAGTAGACGACGACCCGCCCCTCGTACTCATCGAGTGTCACCGTCTCGCCGTGCTGATCGGGCAGTTCGAACGCGGGCGCAGGGTCGCCAGTCTCGAGCATACATACTGTCCGGCCGTTTGGATAAAGCGCGTTTCGGTACGGGTAGGGGCTCAGTCGATCCGCTGTGCGGCGTCCTGCTCGACCAGCGGTTCGGCATTGACCGTCGGCAGCGTCACCACGTCGTCCGCGCTCAGTTCGTACTCCCTGTCGTCGACACCGAAAATCTCGCCGACCTCCTCGGTGATTCGAACCGTCGTCCGGTCGGTATCGTCGGCTGGGGTGGTGCCGTCGTTCTCGGTCGTCGGGGTGCCTTCGTTCGGCGGGACTTCGGGAGCGTTTCCGGAGTCGGAACCCGGACTATCCCCGCCCGGAGTCGGCTCCGTCTGGCCGCTCGCTCCGTCGACCCGTGGTTCCGGAGACGCAGTGGGCTCCGTTCCGGGGTCTTCGTTCCCCATTAGATCGGCGGCGTCGACGCTGGTACTGTCGACGGTTTCGACGTGTTCCGGCGGCGCGTCCGGTGGCTGGTCCGGCGGTGCTGGCGGGGCGTCGTCGCCCGGATCAGCCGAGGGCGATTCCGGTCGGTCCGGTGGGTGCTCGACACCTCTGTCCCCTCCAGTGGCGGAACCGTCCGTATCCGCACCCGCATCCGACGCCGGACTCGCCTCTCCGGCGAGGATATCGAGGACGTGGTTTTTGTTGTCCTCGATCCGATCGACGAGGTCGCCGAACAGTGCCGCCTCCTCGCTCGTCAGTCCCTCCTCGTCGGCCGGCATCCCGGCTGCGGCGAGGCTCGCGCGCTTGACGATCTTTCCCATCCGGCGCTCGTACACTGCCTCGACGACTTCCTCTGCAGTCTCGATCTCGTCAGTTAGCTGGCTGACTTCGGACGAAGAAAACGGATCGTCCGCGCGCTCGGCGGCGCGCTCGCGCTCGTTTTTGAGGTTAGCAATATAATCGCCGACATCCTCGTAAAACGAGTCGCGTAGATGCTGCAAGCTGTCCTTTTGCCGCTCCTTGCTCTGCACGGAGCGCAGGTCATCGAGATTCATTCTTTTTCCTTTTCGGCGTGACCGCGGGCCATCAGGTAGATGCCCACGAACTCAGGTACTGATTGTGCACCGTCCGTAATTGTAAAGCTGTCGCCGCCCAGCCGAATCTCGCCACGATCGGAGCCAGTGCCAGGCAGGGCATCCAGATCGGGGACGTCGATCCGAATTCGCTGTCCGACAAACGGCTCCGGAATGGCATCGTCGAGCGGACGAAACGAGTCCAGTGCATCGCGTTCGATCCGGGAGACGACCAGCCCGGAACCGCCGTGGAGGCTCCCCGGCAGGCGGATCAACCGGTTCGTATCGGTAGTTACCGGCTCGTCGATCGGCGCGCTCTCGGACTCGATAACCTGCTCGGTCAGCAACCGTGCAACCTGATAGAACGCCGGATGGACGTCGATATTCCCCGCCGCGATCTCGTCGTAATTGTTCCGTGCTGCGGTGAGCGCAGCCGTCGATTTGCCTTCGCCGATCCGCTCGAACTCCTGCAGTCGCTCGATAGCGTCTTCTTCCGGGAGTTCGAGCAGTTCGTCGACCAGGTCGACGAGCCGGGCGTGAACGCGGCCGCTCCAGCCGCCGTCGGTGACCAGCGACCGCTTGTGTGCCGGACTCTCGCGTCCGGCGGTCCCACCGACAGCCTCGTGCTCGATGAGGTTCTCGAACTCGACGTCGATGCCGCGGACGTAGTCGACGATCTCCCGGCGGTCGTCCCGGTCGAGCCCTCTGACGCCCTCGTCCCGTACGTGAACGTGATATCCTCGACCGCCGGAGAACACGATCGTCATGTCCTCGAAGCCGAAGTCGGACTCCAGAAATGCCAGCAGCCTGAACAGGGCGTCCTTGCAGGTTGCCAGCATCTCCTCGTAGCTGTCCTCCTCGGGCGAGACACCGGGGAGATGATCCGCGTCGAGGTCGAAGACGAGATCGGAACTCCGCCAGCCTTTCTGTTGCATGGTCCCCGCACCGGGATCGTCGTACCGCCCTGCCGAGAAGTAGACGTGGCGCGGGCGCTTGCGTGCGAGAAAATCCTCGAGCGCCCCGATATCTAGCAGCGACCGGTGCCGAACCATCGTGGTTCCGGAGCCGCTGGTCCACGGTATAAATCCCCACTCGCGCAGGTTCGCGTCCGGTGGCGGTGACACCGCTGTCCGCCGATAGTAGTCTCGAAACCGGCCGCGGAGGTACGCGCGAGTGCGCTCTTCCATCGATTACAGTCGTATGCAAGCAAGGATAGTTAAGCTACCGTTTGCAGTCCGCCGTCTTCCCCGGTCGCCGATCGAGACGATACTTCGGCCGGTGGGATCGGCCATTATAAGCCGGCCTTACGACAGTTTGAATCTGTATAACTAATCAGGGCGGGTCCCTGTGGCTTTGCGATGGCCGAAGGAGGCGGATCGTCAGGGACGAACCGACGACAACTGCTCGGGATACTCGGGGCTGGGACGCTTACAGCGCTGTCGGCAGCGGTAGTCGCTACCAGTACCGCGTTCGACGATGACGAGCCGGAGGACGACGCGGAAGACGGGACAGACGCCCCCCCACCGGGGGACGACGGGGACGAGAACGAAGACGACTCTCCAGCCCTCCTTTCGGTCGACTGGGACGCTAGCTACGGTGATGGAGCGGCTGGATCGTTCACCGCGGCGAACTGGACCGACAGTGGACCCGAGTTCGCTGGTGTTCGACTCGACGAGGACGATGCAGGTGTCGGCTGGCTCGTCGAAGGGGCGGATCCGGATAGCGAAACGGTCGACCGAACGTACATCTCCGAGTCGAACCGTTCGAACCGGGAACGCGACAGGGGATATGGCGTCCACGACGCGATCGAACTCGTCCTCCCAGTCGACGACGGGAGACTGCTGGTCGGCTGGACACACGACATCTCCCCCGACAGTAAGACGCCGTGGATCAGGCGAGTGGACGGGGACGGAGAGGTCGTGTGGGACGCAGAGTACCCCCGGCCGGCGGTCGACTCCTTCCGTGAACTGTTTCTTGACGGCGTCGTCACCGACGATGGCGGGGCCATGCTCGCCGGCGTCACTCTCGGCTCCGAGTTCGTCGATATGCTACGCGGCGACGGCTGGCTCGTGAAGATCACAGCGGACGGTGAACTGGAGTGGGAGCAGACGTACAACACGGTGGAGGAGACACACACGAACTGGATCGAGGACGACCGCCACGACCGGTTCACTACGATCAGCCCCATTGAGGATGGCTATCTGCTGGCGGGTACGACGACGCTCGGTGAGAATTCGTCGGTGGCTCCCTCGGAGCCGTGGGTCGTCGCCGTCGACGAGGAGGGTGAACGGCGATGGGAGGCCTTCGAGGACCGACAAGCAGTCGAGGCTACCAATAAACGGGACCGGGTCATCCAGGACGTCGTCTCGACCGAAGACGGCGTTCTCGTGGCAGGAACTATCGGTACTCACGAGTACGACCGGCTGTTCCGCAGGAACGTTCTCCGAGGGGAGGGCTGGCTCGGATACGTCGAAGACGGGTCGTTCGAGTGGCAGCGACGGACCGGTGATATGTCGATCCGGACGATCGACCACGTGGGGAATGGCTATTACGTTCTCACGGGGCGACGGGAGGACAGTGCGTGGGTGGGTCTGGCCGATACTGACGACGGGATCGTAGACGAAATACGTCTTCACGAAGTCGACGGCGAGGTTCTCGCAACCGTCCACGACGGCGGTGAACTGGTGGTCGCCGGACATCGTGACGACGCCGACGCTCCCGTGGCCTTTGCAGCAGGCGTCTCAGTCGAGTTGCCGGACAGTTGAGTATCCTTTTCGCCGGAGAAACTTTATCATAATTGACTGTGTACGATGGGCTGTACATGAGTATCACTGATCGATATGTGTGGGGGAGCGGATGAGCGATTCCCGGTTCAGTATCGACGGATCGGCTGCGATCGTCACTGGAGCGTCAAGTGGGATCGGCAAAGCCATCGCCGAACGGTTCGCGGCGGACGGCCTCGATGTCGTGATCTGCTCGCGCGAACAGGACAACGTCGAGCCGGTCGCCGAGTCGATCACCGAGAGCGAGCGCCCCGGCTCTGCTCTCGGGGTCGAATGTGACGTCACGGACCGGGATGCAGTCGATGCGCTGGTCGAAACCAGCGTCGAGGAGTTCGGCGGCCTCGATGTGCTCGTCAACAACGCCGGGGCGTCGTTCATGGCCAACTTCGACGATATCAGCCCGAACGGCTGGGCGACGATCGTCGATATCAACCTGACCGGGACCTATCATTGTACACAGGCCGCAGGCGAGTACCTGAAAGACGGCGGCGGCAGCGTTATCAACCTCTCCAGCGAGGCGGGACAGGACGGCGCGCCATATATGAGTCACTATGCCGCCGCAAAAGCCGCAGTAATCAATCTCACGACGACGCTCGGAAACGAGTGGGCAAGCGAGAACGTCCGCGTCAACTGTATCGCCCCCGGCTACGTGGCAACGCCCGGCGTCGAGTCACAGATGGGCGTCACCGCCGAGGAGATCGATCGTACGGCTGTCGATCGAACGATCGGCCGCAGCGAGGAGATCGCCGACGTCGCACAGTTTCTGGCGAGTCCGGCAGCGTCATACATCGTGGGCGAGACGATTCGCGCCGCAGGCACACCCGATATCATGAAAACACCGAACCAATGACCGACCGAGAGATCCATCTTCCAGTTGCCGCACAGGGCAGTATCGACGACTTCGCCGCGATCACCCAGGACGCCGAAGCCGGGGGGTACGTCAGAGCGTGGATGCCCGAGACGTGGGGCCGCGACGGCGTCACGACACTGACGACGCTTGCAGAACGAACCAGCGATATCGAACTCGGTACCAGCATCGCCAATGTCTTTTCGCGCTCCCCTGCACTGCTCGGGCAGACGGCGGCAACGTTACAGGAGGTCTCCGACGGTCGGTTCAGACTCGGGATCGGTCCGAGCGGTCCGGCCGTCATCGAAGGCTGGCACGGCGAATCGTTCGAGCGCCCGCTACGACGCACGCGCGAGTACGTCGAGATCGTCGAGCGCGTCGTTGCGGGCGAAGGCCTCGAATACGACGGGGATATCTACTCCCTGTCGGGCTTTCGACTCCGATTCGAACCGCCCGAGACGCCGCCGCCGATCGATGTCGCCGGGATGGGCCCGAAATCGGTCGAGCTCGCGGGACGGTTCGCCGACGGCTGGCACGCCACAACGTTCACGCCGGACGGGCTGCGCGAACGACTCGACGATCTCCGGCGCGGTGCAGAGCTGGGCGATCGATCCCCCGACGACGTTCGTGTCTCACTGTCGGTCCCCTGCTGCGTGCTCGAGGATGGGGATCGCGCTCGCAGACTGGCGGCACAGCATCTGGCCTTCTACGTGGGGGCGATGGGTACCTACTACCGGAAGTCACTGGCACGGCAGGGCTACGAATCGGAAGCAAACGATATCGCTGCACAGTGGGCAAGCGGCGAGCAGGAATCGGCGGTCGCGTTGATCGAAGACGAGTTGCTCGACGAACTCGCCATCGCCGGGACGCCCGAACAGGCCCGCGAGCAACTGGAACGGTTCACTGGAGTCGAGGGGCTCGACGCGGTTGCACTCGCGTTCCCGAGAGGAGCATCGCTGTCGGATATCGACGCGACCGTCGAGACAATGAGTCCCGATAACTGAACGGATCGTACTCCTGTGGCCGCATTTTCCAGCATCTGTCCGGGTGTTTGCAACAGCACCGACGCATGAGCAAGTTTAAATACGGATGTCGACTAGCATCGTGATGAACGATTTCCGCCAACATTCCGGCGGGGAGTCTGATCTGCCACCATGACAATGCGCATTGCAATCGACGAATACAAGCAAAACCATCGTGAGGACGGCACCCATCCTGGCGAGCGGTCCTCCGTCGATGGATTGTTCAGTGGTGACGAGGGGCGACTCGTCTACGTCAACCGGAACGGTTCGATCCGCGATTACTCCGGTGCGACGCTGAACAAGCACGGTATCGAACGCTCACGTCTGGGCATCGGTTCGGACGATGGGGTGTACTGGTTCGACGAGATGGAGACGACTCGCCAGACATACGAGGGTGAGACGACCATGATCGTCACGGAGCACGACGCTGGCGAGTTCTCCGTGCACCAGTACGATTACACTCTGGAGCGGGCACACCTCACCCACGTCGAGGTTCGCGGGGATATGCCGAAGCGGCCGCGACTCGTCGCCGCGATGGCGTTTGCGCCCGACGGACAGTCGAGCAGTGTCGGTAATCTCAAGCATCAGGACGTCGTCGAAGTGTTCCACAACGTCGAACACGATTACATCACCGCATCGACGGGCATCCGGAACGTCAGCAGTCAGCGCCGCGAAGGGCTTGATTCACTGCTATCGGACGACCCGGGTGGGCTGGACGTCGATGCCCCGACCGACGATGATCTCACGGACACGATCGTCGTCGAGACGCAACTCGACGACGAGGGCGGACACGCCCAGTCGACGCTCGTCACTCTGGTCGCGGATCACGAAGAGACGAACAGAGACGACGCGCTGGCACACGTCCGTGCGTTCGCGGATCACTACCAGACCGACCGCGCGATGCGCAAGCGGGCGAATCTACACAACTCGATCGACATCCCCGATATCCCATCGCGGGAGTCGATAGTCGACGATCTGCGGGCGCTCTCCTTGCTTACCGCACCGACCGGGGCTCGGATCAAAGGCCCCGAGTTCGATCCGTATCACGTCTACTCCGGTGGCTACGGCTACGCGTGGTTCCGCGACGACGCGGAGGTCGCCCGGCACCTGCTTTCCGTCGACGAGCAGTTCGATATCGACTTTGCAGAGCGTCACGCCGATTCGGCCCGGTTCTACGCGGATACGCAACTGCCCGACGGAACGTGGCCCCAGCGCGTCTGGGCCCACAACGGTGCGCTCGCCCCGGGATGGGGCAACTCCCGCGTCAGCGGTAGTGGCTCCGAATACGCCGCAGACGGAACCGCGAGCGTATTGGCGTATCTCGCAACGTATCTGCGACAGGGCTCCCCCGAGACCGATCTGTTCGCACGGATCGAAGCGACGATCCGGGACGGGTTCGATGGACTGACCGATCTCCTCGAAGACGATGGGCTGCCGGAGCCGTGTCTCGATGTCTGGGAAGGTGAGACTGGGCGGTTCACACACACGGCTGCTCTGGAGCTACTCGCCTTTTCGGCGATCGCTCGTGCACCGATCGATCAGGAGTTGACCGAGGCCGCGGCGGCACGGGCCGAAGCGATCTACCTCGGGCTTGGCAAGCGGTTCACAAAGGAGGGGCTCTTCCAGCGAAAACCCGGCGATACGACGGCGGATGCGAGTACACTCGCACTCGTCGAGGCCCATCGCGAGTATGCGGCACTCACTGACGGGATCGATGACACACGCGTCGAGCAGCTCGCGTCACACGTTCAGGAGACGACCGAGCGTCTGGCTCGAACCGACAAAAACGGAGACCTCATCGGGCTCTGTCGCTTCGAGAACGATCAGTTCAGAAAGCGCGAGCAGGACGAGCCGAAAGTCTGGCCGCTCGCGACCCTCTGGGCTGCCGAGGCCACCGGCGAACTCGGAGCGCTGGTCGACGACGACGATCGCGCTGAAGAGCACTTCGCGCAGGCACGGGAGCTACTGGCGCTCACCGAATCAGACGGACGGCTCGCCAACACGACGGGCTATCTCTCCGAACAGGTGTTCGATGATGGGCGTCCCGACAGTGCAACGCCGTCGGCGTGGTCCCACGCGCAACGATCCGGGACGATCGCGACCCTACAAAACGTTGGTGGGCTCGGCACTACTTCGGAGACGACACAGCCGGTCGGTCCTGCGGTCGCATCCACGTGGACGACCGGCGAGAAGTACGGCGTAGGTACCGCCGCGGATCACGGTTCGGACTCACCCTCGCGAGTCTGGTTTACGCTGACAGAGGGGGCACTTACCGAGCCACGCTTCCCGCGGGCCGACCTGATGAACTTCCGGACGCTCGATTTCCTCGTCGTCGACGCCGACGAGGAGTCGACCTATACCGCGCGAACCCACAACGAGAGTCGGACCGACGACTCGCTGGAGACGATCGAGCGGGAAACCGAGATGGTCGGCTCAGACTCGCTCGTCTACCGGCAGACCATCACCGAGACCGGCTCGAACGGTCACGGCTGGGAGATCGTCGTCGAGTACATCACCGATCCGGAGACAGAGACGATCCTGATGGACTTCGGCTTTACCGCGACCGACAGCAACCAGTACGATATCTACGTCGTCGGTGACGCTGCACTTTCGGGGTACATGCAGGGCACGGAGACCGAACTCGTCGAGGATACCGACGGCTACGCGCTGACTGCGTGGGACGTCGAGGCGGCGGAAGACCCCGCCTTCGTCGATCCGAACGGCGAGCCGTACCAGGTGGCTGCCGCGCTTGCCTCGCATCGATCCTTCGACTGGGCGACCGTCGGCCGCGCGGGACAGGAGCATCTCGCTCGCCTGTTCGCAGACGGGGAGACGATCGAATCCGTCGAACACGCGGATCCCGGCCACGGCGTGCTCGTCGGGCGGGTGGGTGAAGGGACCGGATCGATCGCGGACACGATCGCGCTTGGCTTCGCGGAGAACGCGGATACCGAACGCGCGTTTACCGAAGCCCAGCGTGCACTTTCGCGGGGCTACGTCGGCGTCAGAAGCGAGTACGTCGATAGCTGGCAATCCTACACCGATTCGATCGAGCTTCCGGAGTCGGTCCGGTCCAGCCCGGTGCTCGCGAACCAGTACCGTGCAGCCGCGATGGTGCTCAAAGCCGTCGAGGACAAGACGTTCGTCGGCGCTGGGATCGCCAGTCCGTCGGTGCCGTGGGGCGTCAACGTCGACGCGGAGAACCCGATGGACTTCGGCTACAACTTCACCTGGTCCCGTGACCTCTATCAGGTGTTCACCGCGCTGGAGGCGATCGGCGACCTCGAAAGCGCCATCGAGGCGACCGAGTACATCTACGATTACCAGCAGCGACCGAACGGGTTCATTTCACAGAACACCTACCTCGACGGCCGGATCCGGTGGGGCGGCGAACAACTTGACAACGTGGCGTTCCCGTCGGTGATGGCCTATCAGCTCTACGCTGACCACGGCATCGAGTTCGACGACGTCGTCTACGAGTACGATCACGTCCGCCGATCCGTCGAGTATATGCTCCGCTCGGGGCCACGAAGCGGCCAGGAGCGCTGGGAGGAGGAAGCGGGCTACTCGCCGTCGACGATCGCCGCCGAGATCGCCGGGATCGCCTGTGCGGCACCGTTAGCGGACGCGGAAGGCAAGCGCGCAGACGCGCTTGCGTACCTCGGTTTTGCCGACTACTGGCGAACCGGCGTCGACCGCTGGTGTGCGACCTACGAGGGGACCGAACGACACGGCGATGTGCCGTACTACATTCGTGTCTCCCGAAACGGGGATCCCGACAGCGGCGTCAAACGCGAACTGGCGAACAACGGGCCAACGCTGGACGAACGGGATATCATCGACGGTGGATTCCTCGAACTCGTCAGGCTTGGTATCCGCGAGCCCGACTACGAGCTCATCGAGAACTCGATCGAGGTCGCCGACGACACGATTCGCGTCGAGACACCGAACGGCCCCGGCTGGTACCGGTACAACGGAGACTGCTACGGCGAAATGAGCGAGGTAGAACCGGACGAGGGGGGCCCGTGGGCACTCGACCGACAGGGAGCCGGTCGGCTCTGGCCGATCTTCACCGGCGAACGCGCCGAATACGAACTGCTCGCCGGCACCGATGGCGGCGAGGAGGATCCCCAGCGGCTGCTCGAAACGATGCAGCAGTTCGCAAACTCCGCGCGGATGATTCCCGAACAGGTCTGGGACCGTGAGTACCCGACCGAGTACGGGTGGGAGTTCGGCGAGGGAACCGGCGCTGCCACGCCGCTGGCGTGGAGTATGGCACAGTTCATTCGGCTGGCCGACGGCATCGACGCCGGCACGCCCGTCGAAACGCCAACGTTCGTGCAAGAGCGATACACCGTGCACGATCCGGACGGCCCGCCGCTGGCGGTCGACGAGATCACGATCGAGAACGACACGGCGACTGTCACCGGGACGACCCGAGGCGACACTGTCGTCCTCTGGACCCACGACGATACACAGTTGTATTCTGTCGGCGACGGTGACTTCGAGGGGACCGTCGAGGTCGGCCCCGGTACCGAGTCGGTGACTGTCATCGCGGCGACCGACGCGGACGAACTCGAACAGGTCGGTACGACGCTCACTACGGTCGAACTCTGACGGGTGTGACTCCGTCTCAATGACGAGACGGTTGCACCACGTTTACTATACTCGCGGCTGAAACGAATTGTATGACCCGGTTTTCACGTCAAAGCGGAGTGTTCGCGCATCCGACCTCGCTGCCGAGTCCCCACGGTATCGGATCGATCGGACAGCCGTCCCGCAAGTTCGTCGACACGCTTGCCGAGGCCGACCAATCGCTCTGGCAACTATGTCCACTCGGGCCGATTTCGGGCGTCCACGGAAACTCGCCGTATCAGGCGTACTCGGCCTTTGCCATCGAGCCGCTTTTGATCGATCTCGACGTGCTCGTCGAGGCGGAGTTACTTACACCGCAGGAAGCGACGCCGACAGCACCGTTTCCCGAGGAGTACGTCGACTATGACGCGGTCCGTGAGTTCAAATATCCCCTCTTCCGGACGGCGTTCGACCGCTTTGACGAGGACCGCCCCGACGAACTGTGGGACGCGTTCGAGCAGTTCCGGGAGGAGACCGACTGGCTGGAGAACTACGCCCTGTTTCGCGCCCTGAAACGCGAGTTCGACGGGCAGGGCTGGACCGACTGGCCCGAACCGGTCGCATTGCGTGCGGAGGACGCCCTCGAGGAGTACCGCGATGAACTGTCCGACGAGATTCGTTATCGCGAGTTCCTCCAGTTCGTTGCCACACGACAGTGGAATCGACTCAGAGCGCACGCGGAACAACGCGGCGTCAAGGTCGTCGGCGATCTGCCGATTTACGTGGCACAGGATAGCGCCGACGTCTGGGCTCATCCGGAACTGTTCGAGCTCGAGGAGGACGGCACTCCCAAAGACGTCTCCGGCGTTCCGGCAGACGAGAACAATCCCGCACAGAAATGGGGGCCACCAGTCTACGATTGGGCAGAACACGACGCCTCGGGCTACGAGTGGTGGGTTGCCCGACTCGAACGACAGCTCGAACTCGCGGATATCGTCCGCCTCGACCATTTCCGTGGTTTCGAGGAGTACTATGCCATCCCCGCTGACGGCGAGGGCCACGAGGGTGAGTGGCGATCCGGACCCGGCATCGACTTCTTTCGTCGGATCGAGGAAGAACTCGGTGAGCTCCCGTTCATCGCCGAGGACATCGGCTTCGTTACCGAGGAGATTACCCAGCTCCGCCGCGACATCGACGCCCCCGGCATGAAGGTGATGCAGTACGCCGATTGGTGCGCCGAGGAACACATCTACCTCCCACATACCTACGAGCAAGATACAGTCGCGTATCCCGGCACTCACGACACGAACACCGTTCGAGGCTGGTACGAGAGTCTGGACGACCAACAGGTCGACTGTCTGCACTACTATCTCGGCACTGACGGCAGCGATATCCACTGGGACATGATCGAGCGGGCGTGGCACACTGCCTCGGTGCTTTCGGTCGTCCCGCTGCAGGACCTGTACGGTCTCGGCGCCGATGCACGGTTCAACACGCCCGGTACCGAGACTGGGAACTGGGACTGGCGCTGCACCGACGAACTGCTCGACCGGTTCCCGGCCGAGCGTCTGCGGACGATCACCCACGAAGCCGACCGATCAGTCGGCCACTGATGAACAGATCCGTCGCGTAGAGAGACAGTCGGTTCACCATCGTTTCTGGTCGTCTATTGTTCCACTGATATGTGGGGGCTATTTATACTAACTGATACCTTTATCAGGGGATACATCACCTATATTTGCGACATTGGTGGAGAGAATATTATACATAATGCCCACAGCACCGACGATAGTGACCTCGGGCCGGTCTGAAAATACATGTTTTGGCGTCAGACTTAACATCATTCAGAAACTATAGCCCTACATTCACATGTACGACTTGACTGGCTTCCAGCGCGACCTGCTGTACGTGATCGCCGGACTCGATGATCCACATGGGCTCGCGATCAAAGACGACCTCGAAGAGTACTACGAAAGCGAGATCCATCACGGCCGTCTCTATCCCAACCTCGACACGTTGGTCGAAAAAGGACTCGCCGAAAAAGGTGAACTCGACCGGCGGACGAACTTCTACTCGCTCACCGCCCGTGGGCGTCGCGAAATCGAAGCGCGACGCGAGTGGGAGGCCGAGTACGTCGACGAGTCATCAGCCATCGAGGCGAACTAATCACTGCGTTACTGGTTCGGTTGCCGCGCCTGATTTGAGATCACGGCCCGTCGTGCACTCGACACACCCATTGACGTTTTCCTGATTATCACCGAACACACGAGCGAAGTCTCGGGTCACGAACGCCCCACAGTTGTTGCACGTTGGCATATCCGATCGTTTGTCGTGTGACCCGTATAGTTACCAACTCAGTATGAACGAACGGTCGTGAACGGTTCATGCGGCTTCGATCGTGACAACCGTTACGGTTGCATTTCACGCCGGTACGATCGGATTTTCTCTCGATCTGTCGGAGCCACGCTCTATTTTCGACCGTGATCGAGTAACGCCGACTGTAGAGGATCGCCCTGCCACCAGCGCTGGTAACCCCGGCTTACACCGAACGGGCATGGTACCAACGAGTCGCAGCACTACCATCGACGCTCTCTGTTATCAGTTTACGCCCGAAACGGCGATGGTCCACCCAGGCAAACCGTCATATAGAGGGTCAATCGTATCCCCGCTCGATCCTTACCTCGGGCCGACCCGGAGGCAACAATGTGGACTGCTTCGGGGGATACGGATGAGTAAGGAACGAACGATCGAACGGGGGGCGACGGCACAGCACGACTCGGAGCATGCCTGTCCGCTCTGTGACCAGACAGTCCCACACTCCGAACTGGTCGAGGTATCGGTCGGCGACACGACAGATCAGCTGTGTGCGTTCTGTGCGTCATCACTCTTCGAGGATGTCGACGCACCAGAACCCGGAGAAGATCCCAGCCCACGCGATGTCAGCTCTACGCCGGCGGACCGGGCGGTCGCACCAGCCTCGACGGACAGTGATCCATCCACGGTCTCGTGGGCGCCGATGCAACCTGATCGTGGGGGAGTGCTCGGGACGATCCTCACCTATCACTACCTCTCGCTGTCCCTGCTCTGGGCCATCCATCGGACGAACGTCCGACTCATCGAGCGGGTCATCGAGGAAGTCGACGTCCAGTTGATCGCCGTGTTGACACTCGTGTTGTCGACGATCGGCATCCTCGTCCCATTACTGGTCCCCGGCTGA
>OBKM01000170.1_pt1 | contig 32143 bp, 25 predicted proteins | sample 1519691 | NCBI WGS metagenome assembly OBKM01 (sample SAMEA37050418, study PRJEB22526) | metagenome | biome: saline pan; feature: lake; material: water | place: Egypt | collected 2015 | depth 0.5 m
CACGGACGACGGGGACGCCACGGACCACGTCGAGGCGTTCCAACAGCAGCTCGCGTGGCGCGAGTTCTACACGCAGGTGTTGTACCACAACCCCTCGGTCGTCACGGACAACTACAAGGAGTACGAGGAGGGGATCGACTGGCGTGATGACCCCGAGGAGATCGGGGCGTGGAAACGCGGCGAGACGGGCTACCCGATCGTCGACGCCGGGATGCGCCAGCTTCGCGAGGAGGCGTTCATGCACAACCGCGTGCGGATGATCGTCGCCTCCTTCCTGACGAAGGACCTGCTCGCCGACTGGCGACACGGCTACGAGCACTTCCGCGAGCGACTCGCGGACCACGACACCGCCAACGACAACGGCGGCTGGCAGTGGGCCGCCTCGACCGGGACGGACGCCCAGCCGTACTTCCGCATCTTCAACCCGATGACACAGGGGGAACGCTACGACCCGGATGCGGAGTACATCAAGCGGTACGTCCCGGAGCTTCGCGAGGTGGACGCGGACCTGATCCACGAGTGGCACGAGCTGTCGCCGACTCAGCGCGCAAACGCCGCCCCGGAGTACCCCGCGCCGATCGTCGACCACTCGGAGCGTCGCGAGGACGCGCTGGCGATGTACAAGCGAGCACGCGGCGAGGACCCGGAAGAGTAAGCTCCATGTTCGTCCCCCGCGTTCCCGCGGTATGAACGTCGACGTCCTGTTGTACGACGGCTTCGACGAGCTCGACGCGATCGGCCCGTACGAGGTGTTCGAATACGCGCTGGAGTTCGCTGCGGAGGAGTCGGCTGGCTCCGTTGAGACCGACGCGGAGCCCGCGCGTCGGCTCCGCTACGTGACGCTTGCGGACCGCGACCGCGTGACCGCGAGCCACGGGACGCGCGTCGGGGTCGACGCCGTGCTCCCGGAGCCGGACGCCGGGGATGCCCCGGACCTCCTCGTCGTTCCCGGCGGAGGGTGGACCGGGCGCGACGAGACCGCCAGCGCGTGGGCGGAGGCCGAACGGGGAGCCATTCCGGACGCGCTCGCCGAGTACCACGCCGCGGGCGTCCGGATCGCGAGCGTCTGTACCGGATCGATGCTGCTCGCGGCGGCGGGCGTCACCGACGGCCGGCGAGCGGTCACACACGCCAGCGCGCTCGACGAACTCCGTGACTCCGGCGCAAGGGTCGTTGACGCCCGGGTCGTTGACGACGGCGACCTCCTCACCGCTGGCGGAGTCACGTCCGGACTGGATCTCGCCTTATATATCGTGGAGCAGGAGTTCGGCGCGGCGGTCGCCGACCGCGTCGCGACCGTCATCGAGTACGACCGTCGCTACGAGGTCGCCCGCGGGATGTCGGACGGGTAGTCTCCGGATCGCTCGGCTCCTTAAATATCGCCGCCGCCGACGGTGTTGCCCTCGCCGTCGACGGTGATCACCGTACAGTCGAGTTGGTCGCGCAGGAAGGTGTCGATGTCGGGGTCCGAGAGGAGCTTCTGGACCATCCGTCGCCAGCGACCGGCCTGTTTCGAGCCGATGACGACCACGTCGGCGTCCTCCGCGACGATCTCCTCCAGAATGGTCTCCTCGACGAGGAATCCCCGACGGACGACGTAGCGGGCGCGGTCGAGGGGCCCGGTTCGGCGCTCGACCGCGCGTTTCAGGTCGCTGCGGGAGACGCCGCCGGAGTTCTGATAGAGGTCGACGTGGAAGACGGTGAGATCGGCGTCGCGCTCCTCGGCGACGCGGACCCCCTCCCGGAGCGTCTTCTCGGAGTGTGCCGTCAGCGGGTACCGGACCGGCACCACGACCAAGGTCATGTCCCCACCGACGCGTTGGGAACGTAAATACGCTGGCGATGCTCGAAGCAGGTAGGATTTAACTGTGCAGTCGCTGGACTGTACCCGACTACCAGAGGCGCGGAGCGCTTCCCAGCTGGGGGCTTGAATGGGTTGGTCGTCGATCCACAATCAGCCACTTATAAGCGATTGGCCGGTGTTCTTGAGATGGCCACCCCAGAGCTGTTGAGTACTTATAAACCGCCGCTGGCAACGGCTCTCCCGTCGGTGACCGTGTCGTCGGCATCCGCGACGCGGTCCCGGACAAAGTATACGGTCCTGCGGTCGGGAGTATGACCCATGGACGAGGCCGGGACTGACGGCCGGCACGCAGGGGCGGTTTCGAGCGATGGGAACGCCACCGAACCGCCGGAGTCGTTCCACGAGTCGGCCGCCGTCACCGATGCCGGCGTGTACGAGGCGTTTGAGCGCGACTGGCCCGACGCGTGGGGCCGCGCCGCCGACCTCCTCGACTGGGCGCGCCAACCCGACACCGTGCTCGACGACTCGAACCCGCCCTTTTATAAGTGGTTCCCGGACGGCCGGCTCAACGCGTCGGTCAACTGCGTCGACCGCCACCTCGACGAGCGCCGGAACCAACTCGCAATCCGGTGGTTCGGCAAGCGCGGCGAACGCCGGTCGTACACGTACGCCGACCTCCATCGTGAGGTGAACGCGGCCGCGGCGGGCCTCCGCGAACTCGGCGTCGAGGAGGACGACGTCGTCACCCTGTATCTCCCGATGATCCCGGAACTTCCGGTGACGATGCTCGCGTGTGCTCGCATCGGCGCGCCCCACAACGTCGTCTTCGCGGGGCTGTCGGCGGAGGCACTCGCGACCCGGATCGACGCCGCCGACTCCGAGTACCTCGTCACCTGTGACGGCTACTACCGCCGCGAGGACGCGTTCAACCAGAAGTCGCGTGCCGACAACGCGGCCCTCCGGATCGACGGCGAGTTGGCGGCGACCGTCGTCGTGGACCGCCTCGGCGACGCACTTGAGGTCGCGCTCGGCGAGGACGAACACGACTACGAAGCACTGCTCGCGCCCCACGACGGCGAGACCGTCGAGCCCGTCGCGCGCGACGCCACCGACCTGCTGTTCGTGATGTACACCTCGGGGACGACCGGGCGACCGAAAGGCGTCGAACACGCTACGGGCGGCTACCTCTCACACGTCGCGTGGACGACCAAGAACGTGCTCGACGTCCGGCCGGACGACACCTACTGGTGTGCCGCCGACATCGGCTGGATCACCGGTCACTCCTACGGGGTGTACGGCCCACTCGCGCTGGGAACGACCTCCCTGATCTACGAGGGCTCGCCCGACTATCCCGACCGCGAGCGCGTGTGGGACCTGATCGAGCGCAACGCCGTCAGCGTCTTCTACACGTCCCCGACCGCGATCCGCTCGTTCATGAAGTGGGGCGCTGAGTACCCCGACGCCCACGACCTCTCCTCGATCCGACTGCTCGGGACGGTCGGCGAGTCCATCACGCCGAAGGCGTGGCACTGGTACCGCGAGCACGTCGGCGGCGGGACCGCGCCGGTCGTCGACACGTGGTGGCAAACGGAGACGGGCGCGATAGCCGTGGCGACGCTGCCCGGTGTGACGCCCATGAAACCCGGAAAGGTCGGCCCGCCGCTTCCGGGTATCGAGGCGCAGGTCGTCGACCGCGACGGTGACCCGGTCGATCCGGGCGAGACCGGCTACCTCACGATAGACCGGCCGTGGCCGGGGATGCTTCGTGGACTTCGCGAGGGCGCGGAGCGCTACCGGCGCGAGTACTGGGTCGAGACCGACGAAGGGTGGCGGTACCGCACCGGCGACGGCGCGACCGTCGACGAGGACGGCTACGTCACGATCCTCGGCCGCGTCGACGACGTGATCAACGTTCGTGCCCACCGGTTCAACACCGCGGAGTTGGAGTCGGCCATCGTCGCCGTCGACGGGGTCACCGAGGCTGCGGTCGTCGGCGACGACTCCGGCGGCGTCGTCGCGTACGTGACGACGCAGGGCAACGTCAACCCCGACTCGACGCTCCGCGAGTCGGTCGAAAGCCACGTCGCCGACGCGGTCGGGGAGGTCGCCCGTCCCGATCGGGTCGTGTTCACGCCCGACCTCCCGAAGACGCGCTCCGGGAAGATCATGCGCCGTCTGCTGGAGGACATCGCCCGCGGCGAGGAGTTCGGCGACGTCAGTGCCCTCCGAAACCCCGAGGTCGTCGGGGAGATCGAGTCGACGGTCCGAGGTGAAGAGTGACGTTTCGGATCAGACACGATCCACGAAACGAACGTCAGCAGTGATCCGCCGGACGGCCCACGAGAGAAACGACAGAAGACGCACCCATGGTTCGAGAGTCGCAACGTTCTTGTTTCGCGCATCCGTTTTATGACGAAACGTATGGACGATCCGATCCCGCAGTCGGCATACGAGGACCTCGTGAGCGCGGCCGAGACGTATCGGTCCGCGCTCGTGGTCCGGCTCGCGGGTGAGGTCGGCCTTCGGACAGCGGAGATACCCCGAATACGACCGTGTGACATCCGGGACTCGGAGCGTGTCACCGGAGCGGCGATCCTCTCGATCCCCGTGTCCGGTGCCAAAGACGACGCGGACGGGAGCAGCGACGCGGACGGGGAGCCCAACGACGTGAAGCATGAGCCGGTCGACCGCGAAGCGTTCGTTCCGGCGTCGGTTTCGACGGAACTCCGTCGATACGCCGACAGCGCCGGCGTGGCGAGCGAGGAGCCGTTCGTCGACGTCTCGCCTCGGCGCGTCCAGATGTTGGTGAGCGAGACTGCCGACCGCGCGGCGACGCTGTCGAACGATCCCGCGTTGTCCTCGATAACGCCCCGGGACCTCCGTCGGACGTTCGCGCGGCGACTGCTGGACCGCGGCGTCGACGCACACGTCGTCCGGGAGACGGGCGGCTGGGGGTCCATGGACGCACTCGACCCGTATCTCGACCCGCTCGACGGCGAAGCGATCGTCGAGGCCGTCGTCGACTCTGAAGACGGCGAGGTTACGGACGACGGGGACGCGGTGCTCCCTCGTGACGACACGGATGACCCGATATCCCCGCCGCGGGGCGCTTGGGAGCCCCTCCTCGACGCGTTCGCAGCCATCCCGTCGATTACTGACCGGGAGGCGCTGTTCAAGGCCGTCGTCGAACGGCTGGCTGCGGGTGAGCGTTGGCGGACCGCCGGAGTCGTTCGTGGGGCCGCGTCCGGGACCAACGTCGACGTCGATGTCGTCGCGGCGGCCGGCGACGAGAGTCCGGAGCACACCGGGCTTCCGACCGTCCCGAACGAGGAGCGCGCACCATGGCAAGTCGCGATCGACGAGGGAGAGCCGACGGTTGGTCGGATCGGCGAGGAGACCGACCGATCGGCCACCGGATCGGTTCTCGCGGTCCCCGTCGGTCACCGCGACGCGACGTACGGGGCGTTGTGTCTCCGGGGCAACGAGGCCGAACCGGTCACCGCCGCGGAGCGGAGGGCGGTCACGGTGCTCGGCCGCTGTCTCGGCTGGGGGGTCACCGCGGGCCGGTGGCAGGACCTGTTACACTCGGACGCGGTCACCCGGGTCGAGTTCCGCACGGACGACACGGACGCGTTTCTCGCGGGCGCGAGCGACGCGCTCGGCTGCCGGATCGAGTTGGAGTCGGCGGTGACGGTCTCCGAGTCGAGTTCTCGGTGTTACCTTCGCGTGTCGGCCGCCGGGCCGAAGGCGCTCGCGAACGCGGTCGAGGCGGCCCATGGCGTCTCGGAGCTACGCGTGATCGAGACCCGCGAGGCGGGCTGTACGGTTTCGATCCGGGTCGCGGGCGGCTCGCTCGTCCGGACCCTCACGGAACACGGCGCGACCATCAGGGACGCCGTCGCCGAGAGCGGTGCGGTCCGAGTCGTCGCCGACCTCCCGGACGGGACCGACGTCGGACCCATCGCCGACGGCCTTCGTGGGGTGTATCCCGGCGTCAGACTGGTGAGCAAGGAGTCGGTCACGCGGTCGCCACACAGCGAATCGACGCTCCGTGAGGGCGTCACCGAACGACTCACCGATCGGCAGTGGGCGACGTTGTCCGCGGCGTATCACAGCGGCTACTTCGACTGGCCGCGAGGGAGCACCGCGGAGGAGGTCGCCGACGCGATGGATGTCTCCTCGCCGACGTTCCACAACCACCTCCGGAAGGCACAGCGGGCGCTACTGGAGACGCTCTTCGAGGACGGCCGGGAACAGTAACCTTCACGGTTTTTTCGTATTTAGCGTGGTTGTTTATGTAGGGGTGTTCGCTGTGTACGACCGTACTCATGACGGAGGAAGACGGCCAACTGGAAGCGCGGCTCGCCGAACAGGAGGTGTTCGAACCGCCGGAATCGTTCGTATCCGGCGCGAACGTGACCGATCCCGACATTTACGAGGAGTTCGAGGAGAACTGGCCGGCCTGCTGGGAGGGTGCGGCCGACCTGCTCGACTGGGAGACCGACTACGATCAGGTGCTCGACGACTCGAATCCGCCCTTCTACGAGTGGTTCACCGGCGGTGAGCTGAACGCCTCCGCGAACTGCCTCGACCGACACCTCGACGAGCGGGGCGACGAGGCCGCGATCGAGTGGGTCGGCGAACCGGTCGACGAGGCGAACCGGACGTACACCTACGAGGAGCTCCACCGCGAGGTGAACGAGTTCGCCGCCGCGCTCCGCGAACGGGGCGTCGAGGCCGACGACGTGGTAACGCTGTACATGCCGATGATCCCGGAGCTCCCGATCGCGATGCTGGCGTGTGCCCGGATCGGCGCGCCCCACAGCGTCGTGTTCGCCGGGTTCTCCGCGGACGCGCTCGCGACCCGAATGAACGCCGCCGACTCGGAGTATCTCGTCACCTGCGACGGCTACTACCGCCGCGGAGACCCACTCGACCACCTCGACAAGGCGAACGAGGGGCTGGCCGGTGTCGACCACGGCACCACGACGGTCGTCGTCGACCGACTCGGCCCGAACGGGGACGACTTCGGGCACGACCTGACCGACGACCAACTCGATTACGACGACCTCGTCGAAGCACAGGCCGGTGCCGAGGTCGATCCCGTCGTCCGTGACGCCGAGGACATGCTCTTCCTGATGTACACCTCGGGGACGACGGGCAAGCCGAAGGGCGTGAAACACACGACGGGTGGCTACCTCTCGTGGGTTTCGTGGACCTCGCAGGCGGTCCTCGATATCAAGCCGGATGACACGTACTTCTGTGCGGCCGACATCGGCTGGATCACCGGTCACTCCTACATCGTCTACGGCCCGCTCGCGCTCGGGACGACGACGATGATGTACGAGGGGACGCCCGATTACCCCGAGCGCGACCGCCTCTGGGAGATCGTCGACGAGTACGACGCGACCCAGTTGTACACCGCGCCCACCGCGATCCGCGCGTTCATGAAGTGGGGGACGGAGTACCCCGACGCCCACGACCTCTCCTCGTTGCGGCTGCTGGGAACGGTCGGGGAGCCGATCAACCCGCGCGCCTGGAAGTGGTACTACAAACACGTCGGCGGCGAGGACTGTCCCGTCGTCGACACGTGGTGGCAGACGGAGACCGGTGGGATGATGATCACCACGCTCCCGGGAGTCAGCGACATGAAACCCGGGTCGGCGGGGCCACCGCTACCGGGGCTCGACGTTCGGATCGTCGACACGATGGGCGAGGAGATCGAACCCGGGCAGGCCGGCTATCTCACCGTCGAGAAGCCGTGGCCGGGGATGTTGCGGACGCTGTACAACAACGACGAGCGATACATCAACGAGTACTGGGCGGAGTACTCCGACGTCGACAGCGACGACCCCGACGACTGGGTGTACTTCCCGGAGGACGGCGCGAAGATCGACGCCGACGGCTACATCACCGTGCTCGGCCGCGTCGACGACGTGATCAACGTGTCGGGTCACCGGCTCGGGACGATGGAGATCGAGTCCGCCATCGTCGGCGTCGAGGGCGTCGCCGAGGCCGCGGTCGTCGGCGGCAACCACGATATCAAGGGCGAGGCCGTCTACGCGTACGTGATCACCGAGGACGGCTACGAGGGGACCGACGAACTGCGCGACCGCGTCGTCGCGGGGGTCGAGGACGCCATCGGCCCGATCGCCCGACCGGAGCAGGTCGTGTTTACCCCCGACCTTCCGAAGACCCGCTCCGGAAAGATCATGCGCCGGCTGCTGGAGAACATCGCCGACGGCGAGGAGATCGGGAACACAAGCACGCTCCGTAACCCCGATATCGTCGACGACATTCAGAAACAGGTCGAGAAATAGCGGGCAGCACGCGGGGGCGACTCCGTCGTATCGTTGTCGCGAGAGAGCCGATCGAACGCCACAGAACCGAGACGACACACGCAATCCATGCCAGATAACGACACACATTCAGCCGCCGCGGGAGACCAGCACACCGGGGATCATCCCGAGGACGCATCGCTTAGAGCCGACGGCGGAACCAGCGACGTCCAGCGAGAACAGGAGATAGATTACCTCGAAGTGGAGATCAACCTCTTGGACCCGGCGACGCCGTTCATGAAGGACCACCTCCGGGTGATCTGGATCGGGTTCGCGATCTGGGTGGTCACCACGTTCGGCCCGATCACCGCCACGCGGATCGCCCCCGATCTGATGACGACGGCGATGCCGATCATCGGGTTCCCGTTCCATTACTTCGCGGTAGCGATCGGCGCACCGGGTGCCGCGCTGCTCCTCTCCGTGTGGTACGCAAAGAAGCGTGACGCCATCGACGAGAAGTACGGGATCGAACAGGTCGACAACGAGGCGCTCGCGGCGGACGCCGACGCCGAGAGTGCCGCGGCGGCCGATGGAGGTGTCGAGGAGTGATCCCGTCGTCACTCCTCCTACAGGCAGGCGATCTCCTCCCCGAGGGACTCGAGATCGGGTTCAAGCTCGTTCCGGCGGTCATCGTCATTTCGATGATGGCGCTGTTCCTCGCGGTCGGGTTCGCGTTCAAGGTCGCCGACACCGACGACATGTGGGTCGCCGGGCGATCGATCGGCAACATCGAGAACGGGATGGCGATCGGCGCGAACTGGATGTCCGCGGCGTCGTATCTCGGCATGGCCGCCCTCATCGCGCTCTCGGGCGTGTACGGCCTAGCGTACGTCGTCGGCTGGACGACCGGCTACTTCGTCCTGCTTATCTTCATGGCCGCACAGATGCGCCGGTTCGGGAAGTACACCGCGCCGGACTTCGTCGGCGACCGGTTCAACTCCGATACGGCCCGCGCACTTGCGGCGATCACGACGTTCCTGATCGGCTTCGTCTACGCGCTCGGACAGGCGCGCGGGATGGGGCTCGTCGGAATGTACGTCCTCGGCGACATCAACAACGTGATCGCGATCCCCGGGCTCAGCGCGTATCAGGCGATGATGGTGCTGTTCATGCTGGTCACCATCGCGTATCTTACCCTCTCCGGAATGCTGGGCGCGACCAAGAACATGGCGCTCCAGTACGTCATCCTCATCGGCGCGTTCCTGATCGGCCTGCTGGCTACCGGATGGACCGCCGGCTACTCGACGATCCTCCCGCAGATCGAGTACGGGATGTTGATAAGCGAGCTGAGCGCCGAGTTCTCCGATCCGTTCGCGGGCGGGAGCTACTACCTCTGGATCGCGACCTGCTTCAGCCTCGCGTTCGGTACGTGCGGGCTGCCGCACGTACTCGTCCGGTTCTACACCGTCGAGAACGAGCGGACCGCCCGCTGGTCCTGTACGTGGGGCTTGTTCTTCATCGCCGTGCTCTACCTCTCCGCGCCCGCATTCGCGGCGTTCGGGACGGATCTGTACACCAACTCCCAGTTCGGTCCGACGTACGGTGATCCGGGAATGAGCGACGCCGCGGCCGACGTCATCGTCGTCCTCGCCGCACAGCTGGCGAATCTGCCGACGTGGCTCGTCGGGTTCGTCGCTGCCGGCGGGATCGCGGCCGCCGTCGCAACGACATCCGGCCTCTTTATCGCCGCCTCGTCGGCCATCTCCCACGACATCTACGCGAACATCATCAACGAGGACGCGACCCAGCGCCAGCAGGTGCTCGTCGGTCGGCTGAGCATCATCGGCATCGGGCTCCTGACGATCCTCTTCGCGCTGGACCCGCAGGCACCCATCGCCGCGCTGGTCTCCTTCGCGTTCTCGCTGGCCGCGATCGTGTTGTTCCCGATGTTCTTCCTCGGACTCTGGTGGGAGAACACGAACCGCCCCGGCGCGCTCGCCGGGATGACGAGCGGTATCGTCATCTGGTTCATCCCGATGCTCAACGAGGGACAGTTCGGCCTCATTGACGGCGGTGCCGGCTTCGGGATCGAGTTCTTGGCGACGTGGATGCCGGCCGTCGGCTCCGGGCTGATCGGCGTGCCGCTCGTCTTCGCCATCACAATCTTCGTCTCGTACGTCACCGACGAACCGCCGCTGCGGACCAAACGGATGGTCCGACAGTGTCACAGCCCCGATCCGATGCCGAAGGACAAGACGGCCGCACAGGTCGTCTCCGAGAAGGTAGACGACGCTCCCGCGGACGACTGACCAATGTACGACAAAATACTCATCCCGACCGATGGAAGCGAGGTGGCGAACAACGCGGTCGAACACGCGATCGATCTCGCGGAGAAGTACGACGCGGAGGTCCACGCGCTGTTCGTGGCCGACACGGACATGGTCGCGTACAGCCTCGGCACCGAGCAAGTGGACAGGATCCGGCAGGGCAAATTCGGCGAGATGACCGAACTCGCCGACGACGCCAAGGAGGCGACCGGCTTCGTCCGTGAGCGGGCCGAGGCGGCCGGCCTCGACTTCGTCGAGCGCCACGCCGGCGGCCAACCGCACGACGTGATCGCGGACTACGCCCGAAACAACGACATCGACCTGATCGTGATGGGGAGCCATGGCCGCTCCGGCGTCCGCCGTGCGCTGCTGGGCAGCGTCACCGAACGGACCCTGCGGTCGACGCACGTCCCCGTCTTCGTCGTCGACTACGTCGAGGGACGGTAAGCGGTCCACCCAACTCCACGACCCGCTTCGAACCGACGACTGCCCGCTTCCAAACTGACGACCGAACGCTTCGACCCGACGACCGAACGCTTCCGAAGGACCGATCCCGAAAGACCGACCTGCGAGCGCGACGACACACACCCATGACGGACACGAACCCGCCGGAGGAGACCGATCCCGACCCGAGCATCGCCGATCGGGTTCGCTCGCACGTCTCGGAGAACCGAACCGGGATGTTCCACGACCTCGTGTTCGCGGTGGCGTGGGTGGCGCTTGTCTCGTTGCTCTTCGATCTCGTCTTCGTCAACGCGCCGACGTGGGCGTACTATATGTTCATGCTCACCGGGATCCCCGCGTACTTCGGCTTCTTCATCTCGCTGGAGATCGCGAAAAAGAACCGATAAACCGCCTCGGGGTCAACGCGGCGGAACACCACGTCGAAGCCTGTGCCTCGGACACGTTTCGGATCCATGCGACTCCGTATCGAAACCGTCTCTCGACCGATAACGGGAGTGTATCGAGTATACTGAGACGATGCTTTTTATAAGCGAGCGGGTGGCGTTGCTGGCGGCTACTTATAAGTGGTTGATGCGGTACCGGATGCGTCCAGATCCCGGATGGTTCGTTTATAAGTAGGAGAGTAGAGATCGACGGTGACGACCTCCAAAGCCCCAGCCTCGTCACCGGCGGCTTTGCCGCCGGTTGCAAGCGAGCGCTTTGCTCTCGCCCTGTCGGCGCGTAGCACCGGCAACGCCACCGCATCGTCCCTTTATAAACAATCGTCTCGGCCACGCACATCCATTTAAGTACATCGCGTCGCTGCCGATCTGAGCGAGTCACTCCCAGCGTCGTTCATCGCCACACCTACGTGGCCGTGTTCGTGCTCAGTCGTCCGTCGTTCCCGACACCGGTTCCGACTCCACGCCGGTCTCGTCATCGGTCTCGTCTATCACACCCTCTCGCCATGTCCCCCGGAGGAACCACGCGACACCGACGACGAAGGAGGCGACCGCGGCGGTCGTGTATGCCCACCAGAGTCCCTCGACGCCCCAGTCGAGTCCGGTGTACCCGATCTCGACCGCGGGGACGGCAAGGGGTCCGATGTCGAACCCGCCGAGGGTGACGCTGACGGCTCCGAACGCCAGCAGCGCGGCGAGCGGGATCCGGAACACCCACCGTGAGAGCATCGAGAGCACCATCGCGATCCCGGTGTTACCGGCCCCGCGGAACCCGCCCTGTACCACCATCAGTCCGCCGAAGAAGGCCCACGAGAGCGCGACGATCCGAAGGAAGACGACCCCCTCGGCGATCGTCTCCGGGTCGTCGACGAAGGCCCCCATCGCGGTCGCCGGGAACAGCCACACCACCCCGCCGGCGGCAGCGAGAAGCACCATCGTTCCGGCGGTGGCCGCGCGCGTGACCGCCGCCGCGCGATCGGGGGTCCTCGCGCCGAGGTTCTGCCCGACGCCGGTCGCGGTCGCCTGCCCGACCGCGCCCGCGACCGACCACGAGACGGACATCAGTCGGACGCCGATCCCGTACGCCGCCGTCGCTGCCGGCCCGAATCGGGCGACGAGTGCGGCCATGAACACGGCCGCGAACGACCGCGCCCAGCCGTCGAGCGTCGAGGGGTAGCCGACGTCGATCAGTTTCCGGAGCAGCGTCGGGTTCGGCTTCAGATCGCGAACGTACAGTTTCACGCCCCAGCTCCCGTTTATCAGGATCCAGATCCCGATCGCGGTCGCGAACAGTCGGGCGATAAGCGTCGCGACCGCGGCACCCTGCGTTCCGAGCGCCGGGAACGGTCCCCATCCGAGGATGAAGAACGGGTCGATGACGATGTTGATCCCCGCCGAGACCGCGACGAGCCACATCGCCGTCTTGGTGTCGCCCGCGCCCTGAAGCGACGAACGGAACGCGAAAAAGAGGAACGTGAGCGGGAGGGTGAGGAAGATCACCTCGATGTACGCGAGCGCCTCGACGAACACCGCGTCACGCGCGCCGATCCAGTACACCAGCCAGTGGCGGGTCGCGAACCCGACGAGCGCGAGCACGACGGAGACGACGGTCGCGAGCAACACGGTCTGAGCGACGACTTCGTCGGCGCGACGGTCCTCGTCGGCACCGACGTACTGGGAGACGAGGGCGATGGTCGCGGCCGTGAGCCCCATCGCGGTGGAAACGAACAGCCACGACAGCGGGAACATGAGCGAAACGGCGGCGACCGCCTCGGTGCTCACCCGCCCGACCCAGAACATGTCGGCGAGATTGTAGAGAGTCTGGAGCAGATTACCCAAAACGAGCGGCCACGCGAGGCTGAACAGCTTCGGGGAGATCGCCCCCGTCGTCATGTCGACGCGCGCGTCGTCGTTCCCCACGGCGAGTCTACAGAAAACTACGGTGAGGACGCTACTAACGTTTCGGGAGTCGGCGACCGAGACGGTCTTTCGCGTTCCGGCTTATCGACCCACGGATCGGACATCCCCGACGTCGAGCAGCGACTCACCGGGATCGAGCGCGGTCCGGTACGCCGCCCGTGCGACGGTATCGACGTGGAGCGGACGCGACTCGCCCAGCCGTTCGGCGAGCGGCGGCACGGACGCGACCAGTCGGAGCAGGGCGTTCACGCCGGACGGGAAGTGCGGCTGGTCCGGTCCGTACACCGGTCCGGGGCGGAGGGTGACGGTGTCGATGTCGAGGTCGGCGATGGCGGTCTCCGCCCGCCGTTTCGCGGTCACATAGGCGTTCCTGACACCCGGCGGTTTCACCGCCGAGGAGAGTAGGACGTACGTCTCAACGCCCGTACGCTCGGCTTCGAGGGCGGTGAGGATCGCGCTATCACCGTTGACGCGCTCGAAGGTGACTCCGGTCGTCGCCGCCTCCGAGATGATACCCACCGAGTGGACGACCGCGTCCACGCCGTCGAGCCGATCCCGCCACGCGTCGGGACGGAACAGGTCGGCGCTGGTCCACGAGACCTCGTCGGTCCATGGCGCGTCCACGTCCGGTCGGCCGCTTCGGGAGACGCTCCGCACCTCGTGGCCCTCACGGACCGCGATCCGGCAGATCGACCGACCGATGAACCCGCTACCGCCGACGACGAGGAGGGTGACCATACGTACCGGTTGGGGCCGGGGCGTCCTTGGCGTTTCGGTCGGGGACCGTCCCGGACCAGCTCTCGACTCCCGGCTGCCCAGCGACCGCGGTCAGTCGAACAGCCGGTAGAGCGGTCGCACGGGCAAAAACCGGTAGTCCGTGTCGGGCGTCCAGCGGCGGAACGCCAAGCTGTTCGACATCACCGACACCGACGATCCGGCCATCGCGAACCCGGCGAGCGCGGGGTTCAACAGGCCGAGCGAGGCGATCGGGAGTAGCGTCGTGTTGTACGCGAACGCCCAGAACAGGTTCTGCCGGACCTTCGCGATCGTCGCCTCGGAGACACGCAGCGCCTTCAGCACGTCCCGCGGGTCGTCACGCATCAGGGTCACGTCAGCCGACTCGATAGCCACGTCGGTCCCGGATCCGATCGCGATCCCGACGTGGGCGGTCGTGAGCGCCGGCGCGTCGTTGACGCCGTCGCCGACCATCACCGCGCGGCTCCCGTCGGCTTGGATCGCGTCGATGGCGTCCGCCTTGTCCTCGGGGAGGACCTCCGCACGCACGCGATCCGAGTCGATGCCGACCTGCTCCGCGACCGCGCGGGCAGTCCGCTCGTTGTCGCCGGTGAGCATCGAGACCGCGATGCCCCGCTCGCGCAACACGTTCACCGTCTCGCGTGCGCTCTCGCGGACCGTGTCAGCAGTCGCGAGTACGCCGAGGAGCTCGCCGTCGACCGCGACGAGCATGGCGGTCTTCCCCTCGCGTTCGAGCCGTTCCATCGTTGTCTCCGCCGGATCCGGGTCGACTCCGTTCTCACGGAGCAGTTTCCGGTTCCCGACGAGCACCTCGCCCAGCACGGTCGTCGCCGTAATCCCGTGACCCGGGACGTTCTCGAACTCATCCGGCTCTTCGATGTCGATCCCCCGATCGCGAGCACCCTCGACGATCGCCTTCCCGAGCGGGTGTTCGCTGCCGGACTCGGCGCTCGCGGCCGCCCGGAGCAGTCGGGTCTCGGCGTCCGCGATGGGCCTCGGCGTCGAGTCGTCCGCCGTCGCCTCATCGCCGTCGGCCCCGACCGCGACCCCGCCATCGGGGGTCGCGTCCGCTCCTCCTCCCGCGGTCCGCGAGTGGGAGGTCGGCTCCCCGTCCTCGACCGGGACGGCGTCGGTCAGCGCCATCTCGCCGTGAGTGAGCGTCCCGGTCTTGTCGAAGACGACGACGTCGACGTCGCGGACGCGCTCCAGAACGTCACCGCCCTTGAACAGCACCCCGTTGGTCGCCGCGATGGTGGATCCGACCATCGTCGCCGCCGGCGTCGCCAGCCCGAGCGCGCAGGGGCACGCAATGAGCACGGCGGAGGCGAACACGACCATCGAGAACTCCAGGATGCTCACGCCGCCGGCGACCGGCCCACCACCGACCGGCGCCCACAACGGCAGCCAGTTCACGAACGCCGTCACGGTCTCGGGAAACAGCGCCCACACGGTCGCCCAGAGGACGGCGTTGGCGATGACCACCGGGACGAAGATCCCGGAGACCTCGTCCACGAGCCGCTGGATGTCCGGTTGGCGGGACTGTGCCTCCCGGACGCGCTCGACTATCTGTTGGATCGCGGTGTCTTTCCCCACCTTCGTCGCCTCGGCGAGGAGCACGCCGTTCTCGTTGACGGTCGCACCGACCACCTCGTCGCCGGGTCCCTTCTCGATCGGGACCGACTCGCCGGTGAGCATCGACTCGTCGACCGCACTCTCGCCGTCGACGACGACGCCGTCGGTTGGAATCTTCTCGCCCGGCCGGATCTTCATCACGTCGCCCACCGTGATCTCCTCGACCGCGACCGTTCGCTCGGTGCCGCCGTCGTCGACGAGGGTGGCTTCGTCGGCGCTCATCCGGAGGAGCTCGCGGAGCGCGTCGCTCGCGCGGGCCTTCGAGCGCGCCTCCAGCCAGTTGCCGACGGTGATGAACCAGAGGATGAACGCGACCGCCTCGAAGTAGAAGTCGCCGACGAGGGGGTAGCCGACGAGCGGACCGACGAGGACGGCCGTGCTGAACAGATACCCGGCTGAGGTGCCGATCGCGACCAGTGTGTCCATGTTGACGTCGCGGCCGTTCGACCACGCGCGCCACGCACCGGAGAGGAACTCCCGGCCGAGCGTCCCCATCAACACCGTCGCGATCACGAACTCGATCCATCCCAACGGAACGACGCCGGCGACGGGGTCGGCAACGGAATACAGCCCGAACATCCCGCCCATCAGGTACCAGAACGGGATCGTGAGGACGCCGCCGCCGACCACGAGGCGTCGCTGGCGGGCCAGCTCCCGCTCGGCGGCGCTCTGGCGTGTCCCATCGCCAGCGTCGTTATCCCCGTCGCGCTCGCCCCTCTCCTCGCCGGCCACATCCGTCTCCCGAACCGGGTCGAAGCCGGCGTCCTCGATCGCGGCGTACACCGCGGTGAGATCGGCGTCGACGGGGTTGTACTCGACGCGCGCCTCGTCGGTTGCGGCGTTGACGTCGACGGCGATCACGCCGTTCACGCCGCCGATGGCCTCCTCGTTGGTCGCGGCGCAGGTCGAACAGCTCATCCCGCCGATCCCGACGGTCGCGCTCTCGGAGACCGGATCGTAGCCCGCGTCCCGGACCGCGTCGAACAGGTCGGCGAGCGAGACACGTTCGGGGTCGTACGTGACAGTTCCCTCGTCGGTTGCGAAGCTGACGGAGGCCTCCTCGACGCCCGGAAGCGACTCCAACGCCTCCGTGACCGTCCCCGAGCAGGTCGAACAGGACATCCCGCCTATCTCGAGGTGTGCGTTGCGGGCGCTCATGTTGACTCTACATACGGGGTCCCTACTCATGCGGGTTGCGCTTATGATATCGGGTGTGTGGGCGCGTTTCGACTTTGGAATCGAAAGCGCATCCGGTGGATCCTAGAGAACAGGATGGACGTATGAGCGGATCTCAGAGTCGAAACGCCCGTGAAACGACGTGAGGGGCTGTCCGAGTGGGGATCAGACCGGATACGCACAACACTTATGTCCCGGTTCCGCGTTTGTGAGGACGCGATGGCGACAGGCAAGGTCGACTTCTTCAACGACACCGGCGGCTACGGATTCATCGAGACTGACGACGCTGACGAGGACGTGTTCTTCCATATGGAAGACGTCGGCGGCCCGGACCTCGAGGAAGGCCAGGAAGTAGAGTTCGAGATCGAGGAAGCGGACAAGGGTCCGCGCGCCACGAACCTCACTCGGCTGTAACGGCGACTCCGACCGCTCGCACAGCCCCCGAAACGTGTCCCGCGTATTATTATCGTCGCTAGCGACAGCGTCGTGAGCGATATCGGGCCGTGACCCGGCCGCGTCGCTGCCGTTTTCCTCCTGCCGTTCGACGAACCGTGTATGACGCACCCGCCGGAGATGCCGCCTAACCCCGACTCGTTCATCGCCGAGAACCTCGATCGGTACGCCGAAACGCAGGGTGTGTTGCCCGAGCGATTGGAGGAGTTCGGCGAGACGTATCGCGATCAGGGGTATCTGACGCGCGAGCAGTTGTACGATATCGCCTACGAGTCGTCGACGCGGAGCGCGTATCACGTCCGAAACAACCCGGCCGAACGCTGTCGGGAAGTGACCCGAAACGTTCGTGCGGTCGAGGGCGACTTCTCGAAGATCCACCTGATCGGCGGGCTCCGCGGGTTCAAGGCTCCGACCGCCTCGTGCGTGCTGGCCGCGCTCGACGGGGACAACCACGCCGTCGTCGACACCCGGGTGTGGGCGTCGCTGGAGCGGTTGGGCTCCCTCGACGGACGGAAGGAGACGTTCGACGCCGCCGACTACGTGGCGATGATCGGGCCGATTCGGAAGTTGGCCGCGGAAACGGGGTACACGCCGGTCGAGGTCGGCTACGCGCTGTTCGCGTACGACGACCACGTCCGTGAGGGTACGCTCCACTGAAACGACCCAAGAGCCCGGTGAACACGGCTACTCATCGAAGGGGAACTCGACTCCCGTCGCGTCGGTGGAGTACTCCCAGAGCCGGCGGGCGTCCGCGCGGTCGTAGGAAGCGTCGTTCGACCGGCCGACGGTCGGATGTCCGCGCATATTCATGAGACCGCCGGGCTCGACGTACGCGCCGCCGGAGACGTCCGCGGTCGCGGCGTACAGCATGGGCTCCGCTCCCGTTGCGGCGTCCTGTCCGAGCATCGCGTTAGCGACACGCATTCCGACCTTCATCAGGGGGTTGCCGCTCGCCTCGCCGGTCCGGATCTGGAGGTTGGTGTCGGTGTAGCCGGGATGACAAGCGACGCTGCGAAGCGCCGGGTCGCCGTCCGCCTCGACCCGCCGCTGAAGTTCGTAGGCGAACAAGAGATTGGCGAGTTTGCTCCGCCCGTAAGCCTGCCACTTCCCGTACGACTCCTCCCAGTTGAGATCCGAGAAGTCCATCTCTCCGGTCTCGTGTGCGCCCGACGACTGGGTCACCACGCGTGCCCCGTCATCGATCCCGTCTGCCGCGGTCAAGAGTGGATACAGTCGGCCCGTGAGCGCGAAGTGGCCGAGGTGGTTGACGCCGAATTGCGTCTCGAATCCGTCCTCGGTCTCACTCCGGGGAACCGCCATCACACCGGCATTGTTACAGAGGATATCGATCGCGTCGTAGTCGTCCGCGAGCCCGTCGGCGAACTCGTGGACAGAAGCGAGCGAGGCGAGGTCACACTCCCGGACATCGAGCGCGAGGTCGACAGCGGTAGTTTCGTGGAGATCAGCAGCCGCAGTTTGCCCACGCTCGACGCTCCGGCATGCCATCACGACGGTCGCACCCTGTCGGGCGAACTCGCGGGTGCCCTCGAATCCGAGTCCACTGTTCGCGCCCGTGACGACGACCGTCTTCTCGTCGAGCCGCGGCATATTCGCGGCGGTCCACTCGGTCATATCCGATCGAAGGGCATACTGGCGGAGAAACCTGTCGCCGGTACGGGTGACCGTTGAGTGGAGATTAAAGCCTCTGTTGAAATCCTCACCCGGTGATAGGTTTGTCGCGTCGTGCTGGATATAGAGGGTTAGTTCAGCAGAACACTCTATTCATTCCAATCAGTCTGCGGTGAATCAGCCGCAAGAACGTGCTTGCGAGTTGACCGAAGAGAATCCTCCCAGTTCGGGATGATGTGCTGTTCGCGTTGCAAGATGCAGAGCGCAAACGGGTCACTGATCAAGATCGACATCAGTGAACTCGAACCGTGCTCCGCCGTCAGTCCCATCGACAACTGTAACCTGCCAGCCGTGGGCCTCAGCGATCCGTTTGACGATAGTCAATCCAAACCCGGTCCCACCACTCGACGAGGTATGCCCGGGTTCAAACACTGCCTCACGGTTATCTTCAGGAATCCCTGGGCCAGTATCTTCGACGTAAATACCGTGGTCATCGATTTGCCCGACGCGAACGGTTACGTCTCCCCCACCCTGTTCGACTGCATTCCGAAAGAGATTCTCGAAGAGGTGCTGAAGTCGGCTCCGGTCACCAATGATCGTGACTTCGTTCTCAATTTCGATGGTTCCCCCGTCCGTTCGTACGTTTTTCCAGCATGTTCCAACTACATTGATTAACGCTATCGGTTCGGGGTCCGAGACAACTTGACCCTGTCTGGCGAGCGTAAGCGTATCAGAGATGATTTCTCCCATCCGGTCCAGTGACGTGACGACAGGGGACAGGTGCTCGCTATCGCAGTCTTCAGAGAGCAGCTCTGCCCGACCCTGCGCGACGTTGAGTGGATTCCGCAGATCATGTGACACCACGCTTGCGAACTCGTCGAGTTGTTCGTTCTGGCTCCGAAGCTTTCGCTCCTGTTTGACCCGCTCGGTGATGTTCCGCGTGATACCGATGATCCGGGCCACCTCCCCGTTTGTGATAACTGGCGTGAGAACCGTCTGCCAGAACCGTGCACCCGTTTTAACGGGGATTTCTTCCTCATACGAGATCGGTTCCTGAGCCTTGACACACCGGCGGTAGTTTGCGTGAAGGTTCGACCCAATATCCTCACCGAACACGTCCGTCGGCGTCTCTCCCCGGACTTCGTCGGTTGTAATTCCGGTCTGGCTCTCATAGCCCCGATTGAGACGTTCGAACCGAAACACGAGCTCCGTATCCTCCGACTCGACGGTCAGGAAGAAAATACCATCCTCGACGGTCTCAAGGAGTGTTCTGTACTCTTCGGCAAGTTCCTGATACTGGTGTTCCTGTTGTTTTCGCTGGGTGATGTCGCGGCTATTCACGAGGATCCCGCTGATGTCTGGATCGTCGAACCGATTCTGCAGCGTTGCCTCGATCCAACACCACGACCCATCGGCGTGACGAAACCGTGTCTCGATTATCTTCGTGTCATCCGGATTCGTCTGGATGGTCTCGATACCGTCTGCAACGGCATCACGGTCGTCGGGGTGTTGATACTCGTAGCCGACCTCTCCGACCAACTCCTCGGGCTCGTATCCGAGCGTCCTAGTGACTGAGGGGCTCACATACGTAATCGTCCCGTCTGAATCGACGATCGTCGCAATATCTGAAGATTCTTCCACAAGCTTTCGATGCAACTCTCCTTCCATGTGCGTTCTATGACCGGTCGCTACAAAACACCCATCCTCGGATCCAGAAAGGCGAGACCGGTGAATTCACCCTCCGTACTCCGCACACCGGTAGTAGTATATTGTGGACAACTTTGTGCTTGACACCGGTACGTGTGCCCCCTGTACTGACCAATCACTCTTTTCGTGGATTGAGCCGGGGATACCGCTGTATTCGCGCTCTGTATTCAGCACGCACCTCCTGTCATCTCTAGTGGATTCCAACAAAGCCGGATCAGACTGTCCGTCCACGCAGCGTCATCGGCCGGGTCACAAACGGAGGGAGAGAACTGTTACCCGCCCCACGGCGTCGAAATCCCGGAGTCGATACACGAGCTCACGGACCCGGTCCGCTTCGCCGCGACAGAACACCGTTTCCAGACACCAGTCCCCCTCGTGTGTGTGACTCGTCGTTGTGATGACATCCTGAAAATCGTGCTGGACGCCGTGTAGCTCGCGGATCACGTCCTCGTGCCGGTAGTCGAACGCGAGTGTCGCAGTCACGTCACCCGAAACTGCCTCCAACTCGGTGTGTGACTCAATATACTCCTGCATCGCTTCTCGTACCGCCCGCGACCGGGAGTCAAACCCCTCCGCCTGCCACGTCCGATCGAACTCGTTGAGTACGTCGTCCGGAATGTTGAAACTGGTGCGCATTCGCTTGTCGTGTCGTTTGTGGGGTACACCAATGGATGCTGTGATCACCCCACGAGCCGTATTACGATCCACGTAGATCGGTGCTAACAGGGTCTTTGTGTCGTCTCCACGGAGGATTTGGTATGGATATCGGTCTGGTCGTCGGCGTCGTCGCGATTGGGGTCGTCCACGGCGTGCTCCCCGATCACGGGTGGCCGATCGCCGCGACATACGGGCTGAACCGCTCGCGGACGTGGCTGTACGGGACGGTCGCGGCGCTCGTGCTCGGCGTCGGACATCTGATCAGTAGTATCGCGCTCGTGGTGGCGTACTTTTGGTTCAGTCGCTTCGCGGCGTTCGCCGAAGGCCCGTGGATGCGATACGTCGCCGGAACAATGCTCGTTCTACTTGGGATTCACGAGTACCGGACCGGTGGGCACGGAACTGGCCACACCCACGACCACGACACTACCCACAACCACGGCACCACCCACGACCACGCAGATGGTTCTACCCACGGCCACGCAGGTGGTTCCGACGACGGCCACGACTCCACACACGGCCACGACTCCACACACGGCCACGAGCTAGGACGGTCCCGGGGACGCCCCACGAACGGATGGCTGGCCCGAATCCGAAATCGGCTGTTTGGCGGCAACCATCGTCATCTGCGAGAGGAAGACGCCGAGCGAGGGATCGCGGCGCTCGGGACGACAGCGCTTCTGTTAGGATTCGCCCACGAAGAGCCGATCCAGATCCTCGCTATCTGTGCCGGAACCGCCTACTGCTTGGAGCTTATGTTCGTGTACTCGCTCGCGGTCATCGTCGCGATTCTCGTTCCGACGCTGGTGTTGATTGCGGGGTACGAACGCCATCGGGAGACAGTCGAACGATACACGCCGTACCTGCCGCTACTAACCGCAACGGTACTTGTGGCAATGGGACTCGCGTTCATCGTCGGCGTCTTTTGAGGGCTGCTCTGGTATCGACGACACAGCAGGCGTTGGTTTCTCCCGTCTCCGGACCGAACTCGGCCTCTGACCCCGCACTACGAGAGGAACCGGTCGCTGACGTCTTCGTCCGGGATCATACACTGGTCTTTCCGTCCGAACCAGTCGTACCGGTTGCTCGCGACCACGTCGTAGATGCGGTCGCGAACGAATTTCGGGATGACGCGGCCGAGTGTACCAATCCGGTACGGCCACCCGATCAGCTCCGCGATCCGGATCGCGGCACCCGACTTCGTGTACGTTTTGTCGCCCTCGACGAGGACGAACGAGTCGAACTCCTCGGTTGGAAAGCCGTGTCGCTCCAGTAGGGCCTGTCCGACCGGGGACTGGAGGGATGCGAACCGGAGCTTCCCCTTCGGATCCCGCGGAATAAGAAAGGAAACGACGCCGTTACAGAGGTTACAGACCCCGTCAAACAACACGACGGGGTGATCGGTCGGGATCGTATCGGGCTCCTCGTTGAGCGCCGCATCATCGCCGACGCCCTCGTCAGTTCTATCGGCGACGCTCTCACGGGATTCCTCGTCCGTCTCCGTGTCGGTGTTTTCTGTAGTCATCGATCGGGAATCGCTCGTACGGACGCTTCGGTCCCCACGGTAATTTACTCTCGGGGTTCAGATGGTGTCGGGGAGCAGAAATAAATGACTTGTACAGATAGCGGGGGTTCATAATAGGTTTACAATAATCGGTCGGCGCGCCGGTAGTGCTTGTCGCCCTACCCACCATCAGCGTCTATGGGTCACACACTTCCGAGGGAAGCCGCCTGAGAGCACTCGAAACGGAGCGTTCCACTTCCGCCTCGCTGCCGGTTTGTTTTTAACCCCATCGGTGGAACGTAGGAGTACCGAATGACGTCCTTCCAGTCGAGTCTCGGCGAGGACGAGGGGATCGCGGAGGAGCTGGCCGAGAGCCAGCGCCAGATCTCCATCGCCGAGTTCTTCGAGAAGAACAAGCACATGCTCGGGTTCGACTCGGGGGCTCGCGGGCTCGTCACCGCCGTTAAAGAGGCGGTCGACAACGCCCTCGACGCAACCGAGGAGGCCGGGGTCCTCCCCGACATCTACGTCGAGATCACGGAGGTCGGCGACTACTACCGCCTCGTGATCGAGGACAACGGGCCGGGGATCACCAAGGAGCAACTCCCGAAGGTGTTCGGGAAGCTACTGTATGGTTCGCGGTTCCACAAACGTGAGCAGTCACTGACTCCGGACCAACAACTGCTCGTCAGACGGGACGAGAACGTCGAGTACGTTCCGATCGGAGTACTCTGTGATGCGTACCTCCCCGACGACGACGACGGAACGGCTCCGGTTCCGGACCCGATCGAGGTCCCGTCGTTCAACCGCGAGACACAGAAGATGAGTTGGCAGCCGGTCACTCACGCGATTCGTCACGAGACGGACGAGCGAACCTACAAGATAGAGACACAAAGGGGGAGAACGGTCGAGGTTACCGGGAACCACAGCGTGTTCAGTGTCGATTCAAACGGAAGCACACGCGAAGTGAATGCCGGCGAGCTCGAATCCGGGGACACGCTTCTCACGCCCCGTTCCCTTCCGTCGACCGACCGGGAGGTCGACGAAATCAATCTCCTCAAACACGTCGATCCCGGCGAGTTCGCCGATCAGCGTGTCTACGTCTACGGCTTCGATCGAGAGACGCTCGAAGTGCTCCGGACGGAGGAGACGGTTCGCCGGAAGCCTTCGGACGAAAGCGACCGAGAGCGGACTTACTACCGATACGACGGCGTCGAGATTCTGAAAGACAGCCTCGATCAGAACTACTTACAGAAGGGGTACCTCCCGGCAGAGACGGTTTTGGAACTCGGATGGGAAGAGAAAGCGACCGACTGTGAACTCAAGACGCATCAGGTCGGCGGCGAGGAGACGGGAGTACCGGTGTCACTCCCGGTCGACGAATCGTTGGTGGAGATGCTGGCGTACTACGTATCCGAGGGACACGCGGGACCGCGACAGGTCGGATTCACGTTCGGAAGCCACGAATCGGATCTGATCGAGGCGACGGAACGGGCGGTAGAGACGATCGGCGGATCGACGACAACAGTCCAACGGGAACGAAACTCGACGCGCGTGAAGGCGTTTGGTTCGCCGTTGGCGATGTTCCTGAACTCCGTCTGTGGCGACGCCGCCGAGAACAAGCGGCTCCCTGGGTTCGTGTTCGATCTCGACTCGGACCTCCAGCGTCGGTTCATCGGAGCACTCTACGAGGGAGACGGATCCGATACCCACCCGAACAACGAGCTCTCCCACACGACACGAAGCGAGACGCTGGCACGGCAGCTCTCGACGCTCTGGAACATGCAGGGCGTCCTCGCAAGCACGGAGGTCTGGGAGGACGAGAACGGATACAGTGACGGGGTATCCACGAAATATCGGACGAAAGTATACGGTTCGGATATCGATGTCGTCGACGCGCTCAAGAGCTCGGAGTCACCGCGGACACAGCAGTACAAACGAGTCCCGACGACACTGCTCGACGACGTACGCGTCAGCGACCCCGGTACCGAGACGGTTCCGGACACGATTCCCGGATTACTGAGGGGTACCGGAATCGGATCAAGTCGGGAGCACGCGGAAACATACGCCTCGCTGATCGAGCGCGCTCTGGACGGAGAACGGATCGACGAGCCGAGATACGCACACAACCTACGGGAGTACGGTCTTCTTGACGACGGCGGCTTTGCGACCGGCTCGCTTGAATCGCTCTGGGAGACAGTCACGGACCTACACGGGATCACGGACACGGACATGTGCCTGCTCTCGGTGAAGAACGTGACCGAGACCGAGCCGCCGGAACACGTGTACGACATCTCCGTTCCGGGCGAATCCGGATCCGATGAGAACTTCGTCGTTTCCAACGAGGGCGCACTAAGCGTCAAGAACAGCCGCGGCCAACAGGGAATCGGTATTTCAGCGGCTGTACTGTACTCACAGCTCACGTCGGGGCAGCCGGCGAAAATCACCTCCCGACCGAAAGGCCAGTCCGACGCACAGTACTTCGAGTTGATCATCGATACCGACACGAACGAGCCGGAGATCAGCGTCGACGAGACGACCTCCTGGGACCGGCCTCACGGCACCCGGATCGAGTTGGAGATGGAAGCGAACATGCGCGCCCGCCAACAGCTCCACGACTACATCAAACACACCGCGGTTGTCAACCCGCACGCCCGGATCGAGCTTCGCGAGCCCGGACTCGACGAGCCGTGGAAGTTCGAGCGCGCGACCGACGAGCTGCCCGCCGAGACGAGCGAGATCCGTCCACACCCGCACGGCGTCGAACTCGGCGCGCTGATCAAGATGCTGGAGGCGACGGAGTCGTACTCGGTCTCCGGCTTCCTCCAAGAGGAGTTCACGCGGGTCGGCAAGAAGACCGCCGACAGCGTCATCGACGAGTTCCGGGACCGCTACTACGGCCGTGAGCTCGCCTGGTCGCCACCCTCGGCGCGGTCGACCCTGTCTGGGAGCGCCGCCGGCGCGGACGACGTCGAGAGGGCCATTGAGGCCGCCGTCGCGAACAAGGGTGCGGCGGCGACCGCCGCGTTCGCGGAGGGCGTCGCGGAGACGGTCGGGACCCACGACCACCGCACGCGCTCGGAGCTGGTCGAGATCGTCGACAACGTCGCCGCTACCGTCGAGGACGACACCGGCCGCACATTTGGTACGACGGTCCGCGAGAACGCGGTCGACGCGGCGTGGGCAGCGATCCTCGGGACGGATGCGGACGGCGACGACGCTGCCGTCGACGGCAACGACGAGACCGACTCGGTGTTCGTCACCGATCTGTACGCACTCGTCGACGAGGCGACCTCGACGCGTAAGGACGACGAGGCCGTTCGCGCGATGGCGGAGGCGCTCGCTCGCCGTGTCGCGGACATCGATGGGGACGCCTATCGGATCACTCGCGACGACCTCGAACGGCTGATCGCCGACGCCGCGAGCTTCGTCGCGGAACAGCACGACGCGACGTTCGGCGAGACGGCCCGCGAGAACGTCGCCGAGGCCGTGTGGGCGCGGGCCCGCACCGTCCCCGACGACCCGCCGAAGGTGAAGACAATCGCGGGCGACCGCGACGCGGCGGCGGATCTCCTCGAAGCGATGCGAAACACCGACATCCTCGCCCCGCCGACCGACTGTCTCGCGCCGATCACGGCCGAGCTCGTCGAGGCGGGCCTCCGGAAGGAGTACGACGCGGACTTCTACGCGGCCGCGACCCGGGACGCGGAGGTCCACGGCGGCGACCCCTTCATCGTCGAGGCTGGCATCGCCTACGGGGGCGAGATCCCGGCCGAGGGGAGCGTCGAACTGCTCCGGTTCGCGAACCGCGTCCCGCTCGTCTACCAACGCGGCGCGTGTGCGACGACGGACGTGATCCGCTCGATCGGCTGGCGGAACTACGGGCTCGACCAGCCCGGCGGGTCGGGGATGCCGAACGGCCCGGCCGTGATCTCGATCCACGTCGCCTCCACGAACGTCCCGTTCACGAGCGAGTCGAAGGACGCGCTCGCGAACGTGCCGGCGATCGAGGACGAGATCGAGCTCGCGGTCCGGGAGGCCGCCCGGGAGCTCAAGTCGTACCTCAACAAGCGGCGCTCGATGCAACAGCGCCGGGAGAAACAGGACGTCCTCGGTCGGATCCTCCCGGAGATGGCCGATAAGGTCTCGGAGGTGACCGGTCGACCGCGGCCCGACATCGACGCGGCGCTTGCCCGGATCATGAACAACGTGAGCGTCGAGCGCGAGGTCGACGACGGGACCGTGACGCTCGTCGTCGAGAACCACTCCGACGTCGCCGAGACCGTGGAGATAACGGACATCGTCTCCGCCGAACCCACCGACCTCTCCGACGGGACGGTCGTCGACATGGACGGCGAGTGGTTCGTCCAGTGGACTCCCGAGATCCCCTCGGGCGACGAGCGGAAACTGACCTATGCTGTCGACGACGACGACGCCGACTTCGAGGTCAGCGTCGGCGGCGTCGAGACGGAGAAACTCACGGTGAACGCCTAAATGACGACCGAAAGCGACGCACGAGACGAGCTCATCGATCTGGCCGCCGACTTCTACGACCAGTTCGCCGGCGGAGAGATCCCGGAGATGACGCTGCCGACCCGGACGAAAAGCAACATCGTGTACGACGAGGAGAGCGGCGTGTGGACCTACGGGGATCGCACGTCAACTCGGAGCGCCAACTCGGTCGGCGGCGCGCGCAAGCTGTTGAAGGCGGCGTACACGATCGAGTTCCTCGCCGATCAGCTGGAGGAGGACCGCTCGTCGACGCTGCGGGAGCTGTACTACCTCTCGGAGTCGTGGGACAACACGGAGGCACAGTTCAACAGTCAAGACGAGTCGAACGACCTCGTCGAGGATCTGGAGATCGTCACCGGCGTCACCCGCGAGGACTTCCACATGCGCCCCGAGGAGTCCGGCGCGACCCTGATGGGGCCGCTGAAGCTCCGCGAGCAGACCCGCCGCGGGGAACGCGAGATCCACTGTCAGGAGGACGTCGGCGAGGGCGGGTATCAGATCCCGAACAACCCGGACATGATCGAGTTTCTCGATCACGACATCGAGTTCGCGCTCGCCGTCGAGACCGGCGGGATGCGCGATCGACTCGTCGAGAACGGGTTCGACGAAGCGTACGACTGCCTCGTGATCCACCTCAAGGGCCAGCCCGCGCGGGCGACCCGCCGGATCACGAAGCGGGTCCACGACGAGCTCGACGTCCCGATCCTCGTCTTCGCCGACGGTGACCCGTGGTCCTACCGGATCTACGGCTCGGTCGCGTACGGCTCGATCAAGTCCGCACACCTCTCGACGTATCTCGCCACCCCGGAGGCGCGCTACGTCGGGATCCAGCCGGAGGACATCGTCGAGTACGACCTTCCCTCCGACCCGCTCGCGGACTCCGACATCAACGCCCTCGAATCCGAGCTGGAGGATCCGCGGTTCCAGACGGACTACTGGGAGGAACAGATCGAGCTCCAGCTCGACATCGGCAAGAAGTCCGAGCAGCAGTCGCTCGCGAGCCGCGGGCTCGACTTCGTCACGGACACCTACCTTCCCGAGCGGCTCGACGAGATGGGCGTCCTCTAGCCGCACCGACCCCTCGTCGTCGCCGTCGCCGACCGGTCCTCTCTCTCTCGTCGCTTCCCGTCGGCGTCGTCGTTCTCGTAGTTATACCCACTCTGTCCGCCTCGTCCGCGGTCGCGTTGTGCGAGCCGTCACAGAGAGGCTTGGTGTCGGAGAGCCCGCACTCACGGACGTCTATCAGTCCGTCGCCCACGTCGGACTCGTCGAGCATTGTCGGCCCCGACTCCTCGTGAGTCACGTCGCGTGTTATGGAGTCGCGGGCGAGTGCGACCCACAGACGGGTTTCGGCGCTGACCGCCGCAACCCCCTTGCCCCTGCGGGACGTATCCGGCGTATGAGCGAGACAAGCGAGCACGACGGCACCGCCGAGGTCGACGACGTCGACCCCGCTGGATTGACCGACGAGGAGTGGCGCGAGCGACTCTCCGAGGAGGAGTATCGGGTCCTTCGCGAGAGCGGCACGGAGGCGAAGTTCTCCGGCGAGTACGTCGACCATCATCCCGAGGACGGAGAGTACCGCTGTCGAGCCTGCGGAACCGTGTTGTTCGAGGCGGAAACGAAATTCGAGTCCGGCTGCGGCTGGCCCGCCTTCTACGCCGCCGAGGAGGATTCCGTGACGACGACGATCGACACGAGCCACGGAATGCGACGCACCGAGGTCCGCTGTGCGAACTGCGACTCGCATCTGGGACACGTCTTCGATGACGGTCCGGAGCCAACCGGGAAGCGCTTCTGTATCAACTCCGTGGCGATGACGTTCGACGAGGACTGACGGAATCGATCGCTGACTGACGCGACGTCTCCGTCACTCCGCGACCGTCACTGGGCGATATCGAGTTCGACGACGAACACGGCTCCCTTGGGATCGTTGTCCTCGATCCACACCTCCCCCCCGTAGAGCTCGACGAGCGACCTGACGAGATACAGCCCGATCCCCGCGCCCGGGCTATCAAGTCCCTTCTCACCCTTCCCGAACACCTCCTCGCGGAGGTGCTCCGGAACCCCCGGTCCGTTGTCGGCGATCCGGACCTCGACGGTGTCCTCGACAACCGCGGCCGAAACCTCGATGCTTGGTGGCGTCTCGTCGTTGTGTTGAACCGCGTTCTGGAGGAGGTTTCGGAACACCGAGCTCAGCATCTCGTCGGCGACGACCGCCTCGTCGGGAAAGGATCCCTCGACGGTGAAGACGGCCTCGGGATACGCCGAACGTACCTCCTCGACCTGTTGGGAGAGGACGTGGTCGAGCGACACCTGCTTGGGCTCGGCGTCCTCGCGAAGCATCACCTGTGCGAGGTCGCGCACGGTCGTTGTCAGCGTGACCGCGCTCTCGGTGTTCTCCTTGATTATTTCGAGGTATCGCTCGCCCTCCTCGTCGACGTGGTCGTCAAGCAGCTCCGCGTACGCCCCGACCAACTGAAGGTCGTTGCGGATGTCGTGACGCATCACCTGATTCAACAGCTGGAGGTCGTCCCGCTGCCGTTTGAGACGCTCGTCCGGCGTCCGGTCCTCGTCCATGTCGGCGCGTCGTGTTCCAGCGATATCGGTTCGTCGATGTCATCGGATCAGCGGTCCGGGCTCCAGCGGGCTCAGATCCCCTCGTCGAGTAGCTCGCGGGCGACGATGTTCTTCTGGATCTCCGTGGTCCCCTCGTAGATCTGGGTGATCTTTGCGTCCCGGTAGAACCGCTCGACGTCGTGGTCGTTGACAAACCCCGCGCCGCCGTGGATCTGGACCGCCTCGTCGGCGACGTCGACGGCGACGCGCGAGGCGAACTCCTTGGCCATCGACGCCAGCGCGGTGAGATCCCCCGATTCGTTGTCGACAGCCCACGCCGACCGATAGGTGAGCCACCGAGCTGCCTCGGTGTCGGTGTGCATCTCCGCGAGCTTGTGTTTTATCGCTTGGAAGTCGGCGATGGATCGACCGAACTGTTCGCGCTCCTCGGCGTACGCCAGCGCGCGCTCGGCCGCGCCGCGGGCGATCCCGACACCTTGGGCCGCGACCGCAGTCCGGGTCTCGTCGAAGAACTCCATGAGCTGGAGAAAGCCCATCCCGCGCTGGCCGATCAGGTTCTCCTCGGGGACGCGTACGTCGTCAAAAACCAGTTCCGCGGTGTCGCTCGCGCGGATTCCGAGCTTGCCGGTGATCTTCTCGGTGGTGAGCCCGTCGCGGTCGCCCTCGACGAGTATCTGTGAGAACCCGGTGTAGCGGTCCTCGATATCCGGGTCCGTCTCACAGACGACGACGAAGTAGTCGGCGACGGTCCCGTTGGTGATCCACATCTTCGAGCCGTTGATCACCCACTCGTCGCCGTCCTTTTCGGCACGTGTCGCCACCGACGTCACGTCCGATCCCGCCTGCGGCTCCGATATCGCCGACCCCATGATCGCGTCGCCCGCGGTGACCGCCGGGAGGATCCGCTCTTTCTGGTCCTCGCTGCCGAACCCCATGATCGCCTCCGCGCCGAACCCGGCACTGGAGACACAGAGTCCGATACCGGGGTCGGCAGCGAACAGTTCCTCGGTGAGGATCGCGTTCTCCAGCGCGGAGTAGCCCACGCCGCCGTACTCCACCGGCACGTGTGGCGCGAGCAGTCCCATGTCCGCGGCCGTCTCCATCACTTCGTGCGGGTACGACTCGTTAACGTCGTGCTCGGTCGCAATCGGCCGTATCTCCTCGTCGGCGAAGCGTCTGACCTCGTCTCGGAGGTGACGCTGCTCGTCGGATAGCTGGAACTCCATGGTGGCATGTCACTTGGTGTCTATCATAATCGTTCCTAAACGATCGAAAATTCGATCTCGGTTCATAGCTCCGGAAGCGTCTCTATAAATAGGAACACGAACACTCCCGCGAGCAACACACCGAAGAGTACGCTCGCCGCGGAGCGACCGAACATTCGAGCGACTGTCTCTAATTCGCTTCCGTCCGTGACCCGAAACGTCGGCGCGTCGTCGCCATCACCGATGTACTCGGCCGCATCGCCGAGTTCGGGACGCTTCTCAGTTACCGAGAGCCGCTGTCCGATAACGTGAACGTCGTCACCCGTATCAATGCGGTTCTCACGGCGCCTCACGTCTCCCGAGCGGCTGCTGTACTCGCGGTCCATTCCGAGCGTCGCCTCACCCGGATCCACCGGTATCGACCCAGTCTCGTCGACGACATTGAACGGGACGGACCCGCTCGAACTTGACACCGTCTTCCAATTTGTCTCCCAGTCCCCGTCGTCGTTCCGTTCACGCTCTTTTTGTTCTTTCTTTGACGAATACGCCAGACAAGAACGTCCGGAGTACGGAGCATTAACCGTCTCGACAAGGGACTCGGCCGTTCCTTCAACCTCGATAGTACCGTCAGCGAGATGTGCGTCGGCGATTGGGATGGGATCGTTCGACCACACCGAAAATCCGCGTCGAATCCCGTTTACTCCCCAGATGACGAGGTACACACCGAGGAGGACGCCGGCCACGGAAGCGATCAGTAGCCCAACGGCGATGACATCCACTTGCGTGAGTACGGGCATTTCCGATCGCTGTGTCGACATATTCGAGTCAATTATTTAATATTGTTTATTGGTAACAACAGTCATGATACGAAGGAAACACCAGCCTGTCAAGATACGAACTGTTCTATCCGCGGTTTATCAGGTGCCGATCGGCGTGGTTGAGGCAATCAAGCGTGGAGGTACGAGAACGGCTAGTCTCGGTTAGCGACGAACGACGCGATTCGGTCGGTTGCCTCCTTTAGTTCTCGCATCGAAGTCGCGTACGACACCCGGAGGTGGCCCTCGCCACCCTCGCCGAAGACGGACCCGGGGACGACGG
>OBKM01000171.1_pt1 | contig 31871 bp, 35 predicted proteins | sample 1519691 | NCBI WGS metagenome assembly OBKM01 (sample SAMEA37050418, study PRJEB22526) | metagenome | biome: saline pan; feature: lake; material: water | place: Egypt | collected 2015 | depth 0.5 m
GACCGCGTAGGCGAGATGGCTCACGAGGTCGTGTTGCGGTGTGAGATGCGGTTTCTCGAGGTCGATGACGGCGAGATCGGCGAGCGCGCCCGTTTCGATCCGCCCGGAATCGAAGCCGAGCACCGCCGCACCGCCCGCCGTCGCCGCGTCGACGACCGCCGGTGCGGCGACCGCTGCCGCGTCGCTGGCCCCGAGTTTCCCGACCATCGCCGCGTCCCGAACCTCGTCGAAGACGTCGAGGTCGTTGTTCGAGGCCGCGCCGTCGGTGCCGATCCCGACGGTGACGCCCGACTCGAGCATCGCTTCCACCGGGGCGATCCCGCTTGCGAGTTTCATGTTCGAGGCGGGACAGTGGGCGACACCGACGCCGCGTTCGGCCAGCAACTCGATCTCGGCCTCGTCGACGTGGACGCCGTGGGCGATAAAATCGCCCGGTTCGAGCATCCCGAGGTCGTCGGCGTATTCGAGGGGACGGACGCCGCGTTCCTCGACGATCGGCTCGACTTCGTCCTCGGTTTCGTTCGCGTGATAGTGCAGCGGAACCCCGGCCTCGCGGGCTCGGGGGACGTACTCCTCCAACAGCTCGCCGTCGACGGTCGTCAGCGAGTGCGGCATCAACGCCCCCCGGATCCGGCCACCGGCCATCCCGTCGACCGTCCGGGCCGCGTCGAGCCCAGCCTCGAAGTCCTCTCGGGCCTCGGCCTCGTCCTTGCCGACTGTGACGATCCCGTGACCGACCCGGGCGCGAAGGCCGGCGTCCCCGAGCGCAGCGGCGATCTCCGGGACCTCGAAGTACATGTCGCCGAGCGCGGTGACGCCGTTCTTCAGGAGCTCGACCGCGCCGAGCCGCGTTCCGGCGACGATGTCCGCTGTTTCGAGTTCGGCCTCGGTCGGCCAGATGTCCTCCTGTAACCACGCATCGAGTGGCTTGTCGTCGGCGTACCCCCGAAGCAGCGTCATCGCGACGTGGCAGTGGGCGTTGACGAGACCGGGGACGATGAGCCCCCCCGCCGCGTCGAGCGTTACGTCGCCGGTCGCTGTGTCGCCGATTTCGACGATCCGGCCCGTCCCGCTGTCGGCCAGTACGTCGGCCTCCCGGACGGTCATATCGGGAAAAAGCACCCGTCCGCCGGTGATCTGTAGCGTGCTCATGCGCCGGCGTTCGGACGGGGGCGGGTTGAAACTGCCGGGATACCCGAACGGGTGAGCGTTCGCGTCCACGATCCGAGACCGTCAGGTGGATTGATACATCTGGAAGAACCAACTCCGGACATGACCGACGATTCCGAGGGACCGGCGGTACTCGTCCCGATCAACGCCGCCGAGCGCGAGGAGCCGCCGTTGGCGCTCGTCGAACTGCTCTCGCCGCTCCGGTTGATCGTGTTGGGGTACTATCCGGTTCCGGATCAGGCGACGGCCGAACAGCTCCGCAAGGAGTACGGCGAGGAGGCGGAGAACGCGGTGGCCTCGGTGACAGGACGTTTCGCCGAACAGGGAGCGGACGTCGACTCCGTGGTCGTGTTCACCCGTGATCGGACGAAGACGATCGATCGAGTGGCGTCCGAACGCGGCGCCGACGCCGTTCTCACGGCCGGTTCGATCGGTGACTCACTCGACCGTGTATTGGTTCCGCTGCGCGGGGACGAGAACCTCGAACGGATCGTCCTCTTCAGCGGCGACTTGCTTCTCGATAACGATGCGGCTGTCACGCTCTTCAACGTCGCCGAAACCGACGAGGCGGAAACGCAGGGGGAGTTCCTGCTCCGTGGCGCGGTCGATCGGCTCGAGGAGCACGGTCTCGATCCGGATCGCCTCGAGTGGAAACAGGAACGATCGGACTCGCCGGGGGCGGCGATCGCAGCCGCGGCCGAAGCGTACGATCTGCTCGTCGTCGGCGAATCCGAGCCGTCGCTTACGGAACGAATCCTCGGAGCGGTGACCACGGACGTGATCGACAAGACATCGCATCCGGTGTTGGTCGTCCGAAGCAACTGATCGCCGCGATCGGCACTTCCGACCGTCCGGCGTCCCTTTTTCGCTTCCAATCGACGAAAGATATAATCGCCTCGGCTCGAACGGTCCTACCGTGACCACGGCCTCCCGCAGGATGCTCGTGCCGATCGACGTTTCCGAGCCCGCCAGCTACGATTCGACGCTGCTTGATGCGATACCGTCATCGAACGTCGTTCTCCTCGGTTACTGGCCGATTCCGGACCAGTCTAGCGCTGCCCAGCTCCGCGATCAGCTCGGCGACGAGGCCGATTCCCGATTGCAGGACGTCGCCAACCGACTCGACGCCCGGGGACTCGACATCCGGACACGGCTCGCCTTCATCAAAGACCGGGCCCGAACGATCGACGGGGCGGCCAACGAGTACGACTGTGGATCGGTGCTGTTTCCCGGTACCGGGCCGGTCTCCGATCCGCTCCGTGTGCTCGTTTTGATAAAGCCCGATGCCGATCTCGACCGTCTCGCCGAAACGGTCGGGGTACTGTTTGCCGATACGGACGCCGAAATCCTGTTGTTTCATGCTGTCGAGACGGATCACGAACCGCTGTACGACGCGACCGAGTACATGCTCCGTGGACTCGCCGATAGGATCCGGGAGTTGGGGCTCGATGCGGACCGTCTCGATTACGAGCAAACGACCGACGGCGAACGGCTCGACGTTATCGCCGATCGAACCGTCGGTTTCGATGTCGTTGTCTCGAGCGAAACCGAACCGACGGTGCGGGAGCGGATCTTCGGCTCTGTCCAATCGAGGCTCGTCGACGGGACCGACGCGTCCGTGCTGACGGTTCGGGTGGGTCGGTGACCCCCGCTCGGCACCCATGGTCGGTGGGTCCCGCTTCTGTGTGTGGATCGATTCGACCGTCCGGTTCGTTCACAGCCGGGCGTGTTAACAGCTCCTCCGTCTCCGATGGTTTTTATTTCCCACGTCCGAACTGACAAATAGTGTCAACGGATTCCTCGGGCGACGGTGGGGAGCTCGAACGGACAGTCGGACTCTCCGGGGCCGTAACGATCGGAACGGGGACGATGATCGGTGCGGGCATCTTCGTCTTCCCGGGGCTTGCCGCCGGCCGGGCCGGCCCGGCCGCGGCGGTGTCTTTCGCCATCGGCGCCGTCGTCGCCCTCCTCGTTGCGCTGCCGACATCCGAACTCGCAACGGCGATGCCGAAAAGCGGCGGCGGCTACTACTTCGTCTCGCGCGGTCTCGGTGCGCTCCCCGGCGCGATCGTCGGGATCGGACTCACCTTCGGGTTGATCTTCGCGACGGCGTTTTATCTCGTCGGGTTCGGCGAGTACGCCGCCGCCCTCCTCGTCGAGGCGGGACTCATCGGGAGCGTCGGCGTTTCCGTCGGCCCGATACGGCTCGTGTTGGCGCTCGGAATCGTCTTCGGGGTGCTTTTGACAGTCTTGAGCGTGTTCGGGACCGAGAACGTCGAATCGCTGCAAAACGCTGTCGTCGGGCTTTTGCTCGCGATCCTCGTCGTCTTTCTGACGCTCAGCGGGCTCGATCTGGTCGGCGTCCGCGGCGAGTCCCGGGCCACGACCGCCTTCGCGCCACGGGGGTATGGGCCGATCCTCACGACAACCGCGTTGGTCTTTACCTCGTATCTCGGCTTCGCACAGATCGCGACCGTCGCCGAGGACATCGTCGAACCGGACCGGAACCTCCCGCTTTCGATGGTCGGCTCCGTCGTGCTCGTCGGCGTCTTCTACGTCGTGACGCTTCTGATCGCCGGCTACACGTTCGAGCCGGACACGATCGCCGCGATGGGTGAAACCGCGATCGTCAACGTCGCCGAGGCGTATCTGGGCGTCATCGGCGCGGTCGCGATCCTCATCGGCGGCCTGCTCGCGACGGTCTCCTCGGCGAACGCATCCATCCTGAGCGCCTCCCGGGCGCTGTATGGACTGAGTTCGGACGCCCTCGTCCCGGAGACGGCCGCCCGCGTCAACCGACAGTACAACACCCCTCATTTCGCGCTCGGGTTCGTCGGCGGCGTCACGGTCGTCCTCGTCGCCTTCGGTCGGACCGAAGTCCTCGCGGAGGTGGCTTCGTTCCTCCATTTGATCCTCTATGGGCTCATCTGTGTCGCGTTGCTCGTCATCAGACGACGCGATCCGGACTGGTATGACCCCTCGTTCCGGTGTCCGGGCTATCCCGCCGTTCCGATCGTCGGGGGGGTCGCGAGTTTCGCGTTGATCATTTATATGCAGCGGCTCTCACAGGTCCTCGGTGCGATCATCGCCGTCGTCGCCGCCGCGTGGTATCTCCTCTACGCGCGCGATGTGACGCTCAAAGACGAGCTCTGATCGAGAGTTGTGCGGACAACCTTCCCGACGCTGGGGCGGCAACCCGGGGCCACGGAAGCTTCTTTTCGGAGCCCCGCGACGACGGCGTATGGCCACATCGGCGTCGATCCCGGAGCCGACGGTGTTAGCCCACGCGAAAGAGCGGCTCTTCGGTCCGACATCCGCGACCCCGGAGCGCGATACCTACGCCGTCTGTGACACCCAGTTCGCGACCGAGGAGTGGCTGGCCGGACAACCCATCCCCGATACGGTCCGTGAGCGACTCGCCCCGTTCAACCACGTCCGCGTCGGCTCCGGGTATCCGGACCTCGTCGGCGCGGGGCTCCCCGACGAGGAACTGCTCGCCGTCGATCGGCTCGGCGACCGGCCGCCGCTCGTCGTCGTCGAGGCGAAGGGCCACACAGATGCCGGCGGCGTGGACGTCGAACGCGGGATCGTCCAGGCGCACGACCGTCTCGGCGGCGCGAACGCCGCCTACGTCGCGGCACCGACGACAGCGATCACAGCCTCCGCCCGCACCCTCGCGAGCGAACTCAACGTCGGCGTGTTGGGCGTCGGTTCCGGCGGCGGGGTCGACCCCCTCGAAACGCCTCGCATCGTCGGGACCCGAACCGACGACGACGCGTCCGCGATCCGGTTTCAGGCGAGTGTCAGCGGCGTCACCGACGACTCTTTCGGGCTCAATCACCCGAAGAACTATCTCGGGTATCCGCTCGCGCTCGCCCACGCCGGCGGGACAGAGGCGACGGTCGAGGACCGGATCGTCGGGGCCGTCGACGACGCCCGACGTGGGGCCGCCGCCCTCGAACTGATACGAACCCGACCGCACCGGACCGAACTCGCGGCGCTCGGCGAGGAAGTCGTCCGCTTTGCGCTCTCGCGATACGGCTCGATCGACTCCGCACTCGCCGCGATCGAGGGCTGGCAGGGCTCCCGAAAGCGGTTTTGCGATCTCGCGCCCGAGTGGGGACAACTCGCCCGGCGCGTTCTCTGGGCGTATCCCGCGACGCAGTTGCTCGTCGAGGAACTCCAGACGATGTACGACGACGGGATCGAAGCGCCCGCGCTCGTCGACCTCGTGACGTGGCTCTTCGCCCACCACCCCACGTTCACCGTCGAGTTGTTCGTCCGCGGGACCGAGGACGCCCGAAGCCGGGTCCTCGATGGGTCCGGGGAGCTGCGGACCGACGCACTCACCGACGGAGGCGTTTATCACGCCCCGACGACGTTTCAACTCAAGGCGATGTTGTACCACGCCGGGTTCCTCGCCGAGCGCGGTGCGGAGCCGACCCGGCTCGACCCGGAGACGGATCGGTGGACGCTCCGGGAGCCAGTATCGGTCGCTGGAGGCGCATCGTCGACCGGGAACCGGTAACGCCTCCGGACGACCGCCCCGATTTTTATCGCGCCTCTCCGTGACCGTCCGTATGAACGACGAACTCCCGGAGCCGGGGATCACGGCCCGACGGACGTTCCGGGTCGAATCGGCGCACACGACGAACCTCTTCGGCGAACAGGGGGAGCCGCCGGGGCTCCCCGCAGCGGCCGACGCCACCGCGGCGGAGTCGGTTCGCGTGCTCGGAACGCCACACCTCCTCGCCGAAGTCGAGTTTCTCGGACGGGAGTCGCTTCGCGGACAGCTCCCCGAGGGGACCGGCGTCGTCGGGATCGACGCCGAAGTGACCCACCGGCGGGCCGTTCCCGTCGGAACCGAGGTCCTCGTCGAGACCGAACTGACCGGCGTGGCGGATCGGACGCTCACCATCGAGGGCGGGTTGACCGTCGAGGGATCGGGCGATCCGATCGGCGACGTGACAAACCGGCTCCGCGTCGTCCGTCGCGAGGAGTTCGCCGATCCGATCCCATCACAGTAACGCCGTGTTCCCCCGTCCCCCGGGTATCAAGCCCTTCGAACCCGTACCGGCGGTATGGATCGAAACGACGTGCGGCGCGCCTGGGACGCCGTTTCGGAGACGTACGCCGACCGGCGCGATCCCGGCGGCTCCGACGCCGCCCTGATCGACGATCTGCTCACGACACTTCCGCCCGATCCCGACGTCCTCGATGTCGGCTGTGGCGACGGCGCGCGGACGCTCGCGAACCTTCCGTCCGGTAGCGTCGGGCTCGACGTCTCCCCTCGAGGGCTGGCGCTTGCGACCCAAACGGTCCCCGACGCCCGACTCGTCAACGGCGAAATGACCGAACTGCCGTTCGCCGACGACTCCTTCGACGCGATCACGGCGTATCACGCCGTGTTTCACGTCCCTCGGGAGCGACATCCGAGTGTGTACGAGGAGTTCACGCGCACGCTCCGTCCCGGCGGACGGCTGTTGATGACGCTGCCGAGCGGTCGCTTCGAGACGGTGCGTCGGGGGTGGATGGGCGGTCGGATGTTCTTTTCGGCCCCCGGACGCGACAGGACGCTCGAAGCGCTACAGTCTGTCGGGTTCTCGGAGCTTCGAACCGAGACCGCGACGGACCCCCTCGGCAGCGACACGGAGTTCGTCTTCGCCCGCCATGCGTGATGAGATGCCCGAAGACGTTCGGGCGAGCCTCGGACAGCTCCTCTCGAACGCCCGCCAGTCCGCGCGGGCCGGCGACGCCGAAACCGCGGCGTCGCTGCTCGACACCGCCTCGACGGTCGCCGAAAACAAGCTTCCGGACGGCGACCGGCGCGACCGGCTTCGATTCGGCTGCTCGGCTGCCTGCGATGCGCTCCCGGACGGCGATCTCGCCGCCGAATACGTCGCGGCGATGGAACGCCGCCTCCCCGGGCGGTAGGTCCGCGGGACGGTCGCTCCCCCGCGCCCCCGGCGCTGTCGGCGAACGCGCGGATCGCCGGGACGACTGCTCCGAGCGGTCCGCGGTCGAACGCTTCCGAACACTCCCGGAACTCGGAGATGGCATCGTCGTCCGGACGATCCGGTTGCGGATCGGGGCGTTGAACGTTCGGTCGATGTCGTCGTAGCGGCCGCGCTTTCAGCCGGTCACCTCCGATATATAAAGCTGCCTGCTCGTGTCCGGTCTGATCCGCGGAGCAAACGGAAAAAACCATTCCACGCCGAGGAAAAGACCGCCCCACGCCGCGGAGAAAACCACCCACACCACCGGAATCCCGATACCCCTCGGCGGCCGGGCCCGACCCCCGCCGCGGGTATATAAAACACCCGTTATTGTCAGTTGTGCGGTGTACCGCAACGGTTTAACGACGTGACTTGGTATCACTTTTCAAATGTCCCAACGGAGGGAGACCGACGCGGCTGGTTCCCCGTGTATCGACCGACGGCGGTGGCTCTCGATGCTCGGCGTCGGCGTCGCCGCCGGTGTCGCCGGCTGTTCCGCCGGGGACGATAACGGCGACACGCCCGCGAACGGAGCGGGCGGCGTCCGCGGGCTCGACGAAGTCGACGGACAGCCGACGGTCTCGGGAAGCTACAACGTCGTTACGCCATCGTCTTTCACAACGCTGAATCCCCTATATAATACGGAATCGGGGGCCGGAACCGCTATCGGACGATCGCTCGACCAGGGATACACCTTCGACGCCGACGACGAATACTTCCCCCTTTTATACGACATGTCGACCGACGACGGCGGATCGGTCTGGGTCTTCGACATCCGCGAGGGATTGGAGTTCAGCGACCCCTACGGGACGGTCGACGCCGAGTCGTTCGTCTACCAGATCGAGGAACTACACCAAAGCGGCTGGGCTAACACGGCCAGCTCGGACGATTGGAACGGCGTTAACGTCGAGACCACCGGCGAATTACAGTTCCAGGCGGAACTCCCCGAATCGCAGCTGCTCTGGCCGGAGTCGTTCGACCCGCTCGAATACCCGATCCCACAGGGGCTCGTCGAACCCTACGTCGAGGACGAAGACGTCGAAGGGTTACAACAGGACAGCGAGTTGCTTGAGCTGCGGTTCACCGGCAATCTCGGTCCGTTCGTCCTGGAGCAGTGGGATCGCGGCAGCGGCACCACCTACACCCGAAACGACGACTACTACGTCCAGAACATCGACGACGGCCGGGAGATCTTCTCGAATGCGCCGTACTTCGAGGCGGCGTCGATCGATGTCGTCGAGGAGCAGGCCTCCCGCCTCGGAGCCCTCGAAACCGGCGAGGCGGACTCCGCCGGTATCCCGCCGGAGCGCTTCGCCGAGTTCGAATCGAACGACGCCGTCAGCACGCTTCGGATCCCCCAGCCGTTCAACCGCATCCTGTCGGTCAACATGCGTGACAACGGTTGGAACGCCGGTCCCGGCAACCTCTTTCGGCACGTCGAGTTCCGGCAGGCGATCGCCACCGCGATCGGCAAAGACGACCTCATCGAAGGCGTCTATCGGAACCTCGCCGACCCACACTACACCTGGCAGCCCGAGTGGTCGGAGTGGTATCCCGGCGACGACGAGATCCCGTTTTTCGGCACCGGCGACCGGTACGGCCCGGAGCCGGCCCGCGAACTCGCACGTACCGCGTTGGATCGTTCCTCGTTCGACTACCGTTTCGACGGCGATCGGCTCGTCACGCCCGATGACGACCAGGTCACGCTCGATATCTACCACAGCGTGGGCCAGGAGACCTCACAGCTCGTCGCCGAGTACGTCGCGGGGGAGCTCGACGACAACCTCGGTATCGACGTCGAGGTCCAAGCGATCAACGGCACCCGTTTCGACAACGAGTTCTGGACCGCCGACCCTGAGGGCGGCACGGATACCGTCGACGGCGAGGCGGTGACCTGGGAGACGCCGACGAGTAACAACCCCGGCCCACGGTCCGTGACAGCCAACGAATCCTGGGATATGTCCGTCGTCTTCGGACTCAACACGTTCCCGCGGAACCCCCTGACGAATCAAACGTTCTTCGATGGAGCGAACTCGTTTTACAACCCGGTCGGTTACTACCCCGAGTTCGACGCACGGGGGTTGTTCGCACAGGCCCGTGCCGCCGAAACCGAAGCGGAACTGTCGTCGGTTCTCGACGAGATCTTCGTCGAACTCGCCGTCGAACAGCCCTACATCATGCTCACGTTCGGCGAGGACCTGATCGGGTATAACCCCGATCTCAGGGGGCCGATAGAGAACTTCTCGAACGGCTGGGACTTCCCCGGCTGGCACTTCGAGGGATGAACGGGGGCGGGCGCGGACTATGGGGTTGAGACGGTACGTCGCGTTGCGGTTTCTGTGGGCCGCCGTCGTCTCGCTTATCATCGTCACGATCACGTTCGTCCTCATGGCCGCCGCGCCGAACCCGGCGATCCAGGAGGCAGCGACACAGGCTGCCCTGGAGGGCGGCGATCCACAGCAAGCCGTCCAGCGCGAACGGGAACTCCGGGGGCTCGACGAGCCGTTACACGTCCGGTACGTCGATTTCCTCACGAACGTCTACACGTTCAACTGGGGGTGGTCCGAACACCGGAGCCAGCCGGTCACCGAGGCGCTCGCGGAGGGGATCTTTTATACTGCCCAGTACTCCATCCCGTGGACGATCCTGACGATCCTGATCGGGCCGCTCGTCGGGGTGTACTCCGCGGCGAATATGTACTCGTGGCGCGATCACGCCGCGACCGCCTTCGCCTTCTTCGGCTACGCGATCCCGAATTTCTTTTTCGCGATCATCCTGCTTTTGCTCTTTGGGGTCTGGCTCGATTGGATCCCGGTCGTCTATCGGACCGACGTGGCGACGTTTAGCCTCGAAAACGCCCGCCAGCTCGCGTTACCGGTGTTCGTTCTCGTGACCGGCTCGATCGGCGCGGTTATGCGTGTCTCCCGGAACGAATCCGCCGAGTTCCGGAAGGCGGCCTTTATGAAGACGGCGAAGGCCAAAGGCGTCTCGCCGCTTCGCGCCTACGCCTTCCATGTGATGCGACCGACGCTCGTCCCGCTTTCGACGACGCTCGTCAGCCAGCTGCTCGCGATCTTTCTCGGATCGTCGCTGCTCGTCGAGGTCGTCTTCGGGATTCCCGGCCTCGGCCGGCTCACCTTCGACGCCCTCGTCGCCCAAGACACCAACCTGGTGTTGGGAGCAACGCTTGCGTTCACCTTCGTGGCGGTGATCGGCAACCTCCTCGAGGACCTCGCGTTCACCGTCTTGGACCCACGGATCAGCTACGACGACCGATAACCATGCCTCCGGAACAACCCGACCGGTTTGATCGGATCGACTGGGACGAACACGCCGACAGCGCGGGGTTCGATCTCTCGATCAACACGATCGGGCTCGTCTGTACGACGCTTCCGATCGCGGCACTCGCGGCGTACGACCGGTGGCTGGTCGGCGAACGCGAGGCCACGTTCGAGGTCCTCGGCAGCGACCTCGGCCTCGGATCGGTTTTTACCCGCCTCGGGATCGATTATGACCCTGGCACACTCGAGTATCTGTTCGTATTCACCCTCCTTTTGTTCGTCTGGTATCTGGTCGTCCCGCTGTATCAAAACCCCACGATGACGCGGTACTACTGGCGGGAGTTCAGACGCAACCGACCGGCGGTCCTCAGCCTCGCGTGGCTGCTCGTCGTCTTCGTCGGCGGTCTGTTCGGCCCCCTCATCCTGAGCGCGCCCGAACAGGACGTCCTCATCGGCCACCAACCACCGGTGTATCTCGGCATCGACTCGACGAACGTCGCTCGCTGTCTCGGGGAGACCGCCGGCGGACAGTGTTATGGGACCTGGTCGTATCCGCTCGGGACGACCCAGGCCGGCGAGGGCGTGTTCCGAAACGTCGTCTACGGGATGACCGTCAGCATGCAGATCGCCTTCATCACGACGACGATCGTCGCCGTCATCGGTATCGCGTTCGGGACGGTCTCCGCGTACGCCGGCGGCTGGGTCGACGAGATCCTGATGCGATTCGTCGATATCGTGCTCTCGTTTCCGACGCTTCTGTTCTTCCTTTTGATCCTCTACATTTACGGGGCGGGGCTCGGGATGTTCATCGTGGTCTTTTCGCTTTTCGCGTGGGGCGGCACCGCACGATACGTCCGGAGCAAGGCGCTGTCGATCTCCGAGGAGGGGTACGTCGACGCGGCGCGGCTCAGCGGCGCGAGCACCTACCGGGTGGTTCGTCGCCACGTCGTCCCGAACACCGCAAGCAGCATCATCACCCAACTGACGCTTCTCGTCCCCGGATTCTTGCTCGCGGAGGCACAACTCGCCTTCCTCGGGCTCGGCGACTCCGGAATCAACTCGTGGGGGCAGCTGATCTCGGCCGGCCGCAGCGACCTCGCGTTTGCGCCGTGGATCGTGTTGGTTCCCGGGTTCGTCCTGTTTTTGACCATCCTCGCGTTCAACTTCCTCGGCGACGCGCTGTTGGACGCGTTAAACCCCCAGGCGGAGGCCGAAAGCGACAGATGACCGACGCTCCGCTTCTCTCCGTCGAGGGCCTCACGACCGCCTTCGAGACCGATGCCGGACGGCTCGTCGCCGTCGACGGGATCGATTTCACCGTCGACCGGGGCGAGACCGTCTGTCTCGTCGGCGAATCCGGCTCCGGAAAGACCGTCGCAGCCGAATCGATCACCCGGCTGATCGACGAACCGCCGGGTGACGTCGACGGAACCGTCCGGTTTCAGGGCACCGACCTCGCCGAGCATACCCCTGCCGAACTGGAATCGATCCGCGGCGCGCGGATCGCCCACGTCTTCCAGGACCCACAGGACGCGATGAATCACTGTTATACCGTCGGCTGGCAGATCATCGAGGCGATCCGCGTCCACGAGGACGTCACGAAGTCGGCGGCGAAAGCCAGGGCGATCGACCTCCTCGATCGGGTCGGCATCGCAAACGCCGCCGCCAGGGTCGACGACTACCCCCACGAGTTCTCCGGCGGACAGAAACAGCGGGTGATGATCGCGATGGCGCTGTCGACGAACCCGGATCTCCTGATCGCCGACGAGCCGACGACGGCGCTCGATGTGACCGTTCAGGCCCGCATTCTGCGGTTGCTCGACGAGCTCAAATCGGAGTACGGGATGGGCGTCCTGTTCATCACACACGATCTCGGTGTCGTCAGCCGGATCGCCGACCGGATCGTCGTGTTGTACGCCGGAAAGGTCATGGAGCGTGGCGACCCGATCGACATCTTCGAACACCCCGCACACCCCTACACGAGGCGGCTACTGGCCTGTCTCCCCGGGATCGGCTCCGGCGGCGGTGGCATCCCCGGATCGCTACCGGACCCGACCGACCCGCCCGAGGGCTGTCGGTTCGCGCCCCGGTGTGATCACGCCGTCGAGGCGTGTTCCCGCGGCGACCAACCGGCCGAGGTCGATGTCGAGCCGGGACACTCGGTTTCGTGTATCCACTACCACGACGGATACGACCCCTCGGTCCTCGATGCGGACGGAACCGACGCCGAAGCCAGCGGTGCCGCCGAAACCGACGCCGACGGGGTCCACGGAGGGAAAAAGCATGAGTGACGGCGCGCCGCTTTTGTCCGTCCGGAACCTCCGGAAACACTACCCGACCGATCGGGGGCTCCTCTCGGAGGCCGGTGGTGCCGTCAAAGCCGTCGACGGGATCAGCTTCGACATCCACCGCGGGGAGACGCTCGGGCTCGTCGGCGAATCCGGCTGCGGAAAATCGACCGCCGCCAACTCGATCGTCCGCCTCGAAGACCCAACCGACGGCGAGGTGCTTTTCAACGGCGGCGATAGAGACGCCCGGCGTCGGAACGACGACGGCACGCATCCGAACGACGTGACGCGGTTCGGACGCTCCGAGCTGAAGGCGTTTCGCCGTGATGCCCAGATGATCCTGCAGGACCCCGCATCGAGTTTCGACCCCCGGATGAGCGTCGGCGCGTCGATCGCCGAACCGCTGTCCGTCCACGGCCTCGACGGTCGCGCCCGGCGGCGGGCCATCGTCGAGGACCTCCTCGATCGGGTCGGTCTCTCGGCCGCCGACTACGACCGATTCCCCCACGAGCTCTCCGGCGGGCAGAAACAACGGCTCGCCATCGCGCGGGCGCTCGTGTTGAACCCGGCGCTTATCATCGCCGACGAGCCGGTTTCGGCGCTCGATATGTCGGTCCAGGCCGACATCCTCGAGTTGCTCGATGAGATCCAATCGGAGTTCGGCCTCTCGATGCTGTTTATCAGCCACGATATGTCCGTCGTCCGGGAGATCTGTGATCGGGTCGCGGTGATGTATCTCGGCCAGATCGTCGAGATCGGGGCGACCGAGACGGTGTTTACCGACCCGAAACACCCCTACACCGAAGCGCTGCTGTCGGCGATCCCCACGCCCGATCCCCGGACGGGCGATCACGGGATCGAGCTGACCGGCAGCGTTCCGGACCCGGCAGATCCGCCCGATGGCTGTCGGTTCCACACCCGGTGTCACGCGGTCGTCCAGCCGCCGGAGTTCGATCTCGACCGACGGAGCTGGCGCCGTCTGCTGGATTTCCGAAACGCGATCGAGGCCGGGGCGGTCGATCTCGACGCGATCCGGGAGAGCGTCCGCGTCGGGGCCAAGGGGACCGAACCGGAGGCTACCGGAACGGCCCCGGATGCCGCCCCGGAACCGGACGACTCGGCCGTCGCCGCCCGCCTCAGATCCGAGTTCGGGCTCCCTGACCCGGTCTCGGACCCGGCTGTCGAGGACGACCTCGGGGACGCCATCGGGGCGTTGCTCGACGGCGACCGCGAACACGCCGTCGAGTGTCTCCGTTCGACCGTCCGGACGCCCTGCGAGACGCGGTCGCCGGAGCGTTTCGATCACGGCGACGGCCACGAATCGGCCTGTATACGACACGATCCTGACGTCCGGGCGGCGCGTGAGTGGTCCCCGGAGTGAGCCGAGGAATTAAAGCAATCCCCGGTCCAGTCGGACGTTTCGGGACCGTTCGATCGGGCCACGCCGGTCCACCAAACGACCTATGACTCTCGGACACCTTTCGAACCCATGCACCAGTTCATCGACGGCGAGTGGGTGACCGAGTACGAGGCGACCGACGAGGAGGGAGCGTTCCAGCGACAGACCACGACGTTCCGGGACCGCGTCGACCCAGAGGCGGCGGAGCCTGGACGGTATCACCTCTACGTGAGCTACGCCTGCCCGTGGGCCCACCGGACGCTGATCACGCGGAAACTGCTCGGCCTCGAAGACGTGCTCTCCGTCGACGTCGTCGACCCGTTCCGAGCCGAGGACGGCTGGCAGTTCACCCCGGAGAAAGAGGGCTGTACGACGGACTCGGTCAACGACTTCGAGTACCTCCGGGAGGCCTACGTCGAGGCGGACCCGAACTACACCGGCCGCGTGACGGTGCCGGTGTTTTGGGACACACGCGAGGGGACGATCGTCAACAACGAGTCCCGCGAGGTGATGCGGAACCTGACGACGGTCTTCGCCGAACTGGGTAACGGTATCGACCTCGCGCCGGCCGAGTTGCGCGAGGACATCGACGACGCGCTCGATCGAATCTACGAACCGATCAACAACGGGGTCTACCGGACCGGCTTCGCCGACACGCAGTCGGCGTACGACGCGGCGGTCACCGAGCTGTTCGACGCGTTGGATCACTGGGATTCGGTTCTCGAAAACCAGCGGTATCTCGTCGGCGACCGCCTCACCGAGGCGGACATCGCGATGTATACCACCTTGGTCCGGTTCGACGAGGTTTATCATACGCACTTTATGTGTAACCACAAACTCATCCGCGAGTACGACAACCTCTGGCCATATCTCCGGGACCTCTATACGACGCCGGGGTTCGGGGAGACCACGGAGATGGACCACATAAAGGAACACTACTACACCACCCACCCGGACGTCAGCCCGAAACGGATCGTCCCGAAGGGTCCCGACCCGGACTTCGAGGCCCCCCACGACCGCGACGGGTTGCCGGGCGAGTCGCCTCGGTAGCCCGCCGACGTTTGCCGTTCCGTTTGCTTCCCCGTCTTTTTCGCTGAACTGGTCCCGGAGACCTGTCCGTTTCTGACGTCAACATTGACGATAGAGTTATATGATACCATGTCATACGCTAACATAGTCATGCCGGACACGAAACGAGGTCGCGAACGGAAAGGACAGAGCAAACGTGAACAGCGCCGTCGCCACGAGATCGAGCGGGCGCTCGAAGCACGCGATCGCGATCTCGATTTCGAGATGCTTTATGAGGACGACGAAATAGAACTCGATCTCCAGTAGCGACCGGGCCTCGGGCGACACCGTTTGCGGTGTCTCTGTCATATCGGGGCCGCGCATCCGTCCTCGATACCCACGGTTTTACTTCCCGACGCGAGGATTGACGGATATGCCCGAAGCGACGCTTTCGGAACTGTTCGAGCGGAACGCACGCCACGTCGAATCGCTCTCGGCGGGTCACTTCGACGCCGTCCAGACGGAACAACACCCCGCAGTCGTCTCCGTTTGCTGTTCGGATTCCCGTGTTTCACAGGAGGGGATGTGGGCGACGGAGGAGCCGGGGTGGCTCTTTTCGGTCGGCAACATCGGCAACCAGGTCACCGATCGGGTCGACGGAACCGACACCGTCTGTGGGGACGTCCTCTATCCGATTCGTTTTACCGACACCGAGACGGCCGTCGTCGTCGGGCATACCGGCTGTGGGGCCGTCACCGCGGCGCTCGAGGCGGTCCGTTCGGACGAGCCGAGCGACCTTCCACCCGGAATCGAGACACGCGTCGAGTCGCTGCGGCCGATCGTCGAGGCGGGGCTCGACGACGACCGGACCGATCCCGACGACGCTGACGTGGTGAATCAACTCGTCGAATACAACGTCGACCGGCAGGTCGAGTCCCTCCGAACCAACCGGTGGGTCCCGGAGTCGGTGACCGTCTTCGGCTTCGTTTACGACTTCCAGGGCGTCTACGGCGACGTGCCCGGTCGGTGTTACCTCGTCAACCGCGACGGGGAGACGGGGGTCGAGAAACTCCGCGGCGACGTCCCCGAACGCTTCGAGCCGCAGGTTCGTCGCCTCCTGAAATAGCGACAGCGCTGTCGCTGTGTGGTCTGAATCTTTAAAAACGACAGCGCCGTCGCTCCTCGGTATAAAAAATAAAGTACTCGAAAGCGATGCGTCCGATCGGCGTTTACAGGCGGGTCAGGTTCGTCGCGCGGGGGCCTTTGTCGGCCTCCTCGATGTCGAACTCGACTTCCTGTCCTTCCTCGAGGTCCGGGCCGCCGACATCCTCCATGTGGAAGAAGACGTCCTCGTCCGCGTCCTCAGTGTCAATAAAGCCGTAACCGCCAGTGTCGTTGAAGAAATCAACCGTTCCGGTTGCCATCACGTTACCGAACGCCATCCATGGTTATATAATTTTCGGGACCCGGCCGTTCGGGCCGGTATCGGGGAGCTCCGTCCGACCATCCGCCCCCGATATCCCATGACTCCGCGGAGAAACAGCCCGAACCTACCGAGCCGCCGAAGCCGACTCGACGAGCCTCCTGACCCGCGTCTCCTCGACCGGAGCCGATGTCTCCCCGTCGCGTTTGAGCGCCGTTCCGACGATCGCGCCGTCGGTTCGATTCAAAAGCGTGGCCACCGACCCCTCGTCGACGCCGCTGCCGACGAGAATCGGCACCCCGAGATCGCTCGCCGCACGCGCTTCGAGCGCGGCGGTCACCGCGTTCCGATCGACGGCCTCGCCGGTGTCCGTCCCGCTGACGATCACCGCGTCGGCGAGCCCGCGCTCGACGGTGTCTCCGAGTGTCGACCCCACGTCCGCCGCCGCCGAAAGCGGCGCGGAGTGTTTCACGTCGATGTCGGCAAACACCGCGACGTCGGCTCCGAGCCGCTCGCGCAACCGGAGCGTCCCGTGGGCGGCCCCCTCGACGATTCCCTGGTCGGTGATCCGCGCGCCCGTGTGGACGTTTACCCTCACGAAGGATGCGCCGACCGCAGCGGCGACGGAAACGGCCGCCTCGGCGTCGTTCCGGAGCACGTTGATGCCGATCGGAACGTCGGTTACTTTCGTTATCTCGGTCGCCAGGCGGGTCATCGAGGCGACGGTGTGTTTCGGGACCGACGCCGGATAGAACGGAACGTCACCGTAGTTTTCGATCAGCACGCCGTCGATCCCGCCATCCGAAAGCGCCTCCGCGTCGGCGAGCGCCCGCTCCTCGATCGCGTCGAGATCAGCCTCACACGTCGGCGTCCCCGGCAGCGGCGGCAGATGAACCATCCCGATGAGGGGTTTCGCCGTCCCGAACGTCGCTTCGAGATCCATACGGCCCGGTTCGACCGCCTCCGATAAGTCCCCTCGGACGGCCCGGTCCCCTCGGACGGCCCGGTCCCCTCGGACGGCCCGGCCCCCTCAGACGGCCCGGCCCCCTCAGACAGCCCGGTCTCCCGGACGCCCCGCGGTTCGGCCCGTTCGCCCCTCGAAGGGACACCCCTATTATCGACGCGGTCGATCCGACCAGTATGTTCCGACGCGCCCGGGAAGTCGGCCCGGCGTTTCTGATCCCGTCCGCGTGGGGGCTCGTCCTCGCCGCCCACCTCGGGGTCGTCACGTCCCATCCGGTGTTCGTGATGCACGCCGTGATGAGCGCGCTGTTGGTCGCCTTCGCCGTGACCTCCTGGCGGGAGATGCGCTCCGGCGTCCTCCGTGGGTGGCGGGCGGTCATCGTCGCCGGAACGCCGTTCGCCGTCGCCGGACTCGCCGGCTTCGTGGTCCCCGCCGGTTCGACGGCGCTGTTCGCGGTCGCCCTCGGCGGGTGGATGCTTCTTCCGGCGGCGGGGTTCGGCTACACCGCCCGACACATTCCGGAAGCTGCGCGGCTCTATGCGGCGAGCGCGCTCGGTTGTCTGCTCGGCGCGGCGCTGTACGCGGGCGGCGCACTCGCCGGTGTCGGGGGCGCACGTTCCGCCGGTCTCGTCGTCGTCGGGCTCTCACAGACGGCCGGCATTCTCGATGCGGTCCGCCGGTAGTCGCCCCGGCTGTGGACCCATGGAGGCTGCCAACAGTTAATTGGGTGGCAGACGACGAACCGGTATGACACTCAACGAACTCCCCGAGATCGACCCCGACGACGGCGCCGTCGAGACGGCCGAACTCGTCGTCGAGGATGACGTCCTCGTCAAACTGTTCGCGCTCGGCCCCGGTGGCGCCTTCGATCCGCACGTCCACGACGACTGTGAGAACGTCTTCCACCTGCTGGAGGGCGAGGTGACGGTCACGCAGGACGGCGTCGAGGAGACGGTCACCGCCCCCGCGGTCGTCCACAACCCGCGGGGCGTCGAACACGGCGCGGAAAACGACGGTGACGGCCGAGCGCTTTTGACCGCGAGTCTCTGTCCGTTGCCCTAAACGGTCTCACTCCTCGTCGCCTTCGTCGCGTCGGGCGAGCCCGGCCAGATGCGGCGCTTCCTCGACGATTATCGCTTCAGTCCCGAGCCGAACCGCGTTCTCGCTCCCGGGGAGACAAAAGACCGGGACGCCGTCGACGATACCGGCCGTCGCGCGGGTGCCGACGACCTTGGTTCCGATCTCCTCGCGCGAGAGGCTCCTGAACAGCTCCCCGAACCCCGGCAGCCGCTTGTCGAAAAGCGGCTCCGTCGCCTCGATCGTCACGTCGTCGGGCGTGACGCCGGTTCCGCCCGTGGTGACGACACAGTCGATGTCGCCCCGCCCCGTGAGCCGACTGACCGTGTTCTGGATGCTGTCGTAATCGTCGTTTATAACCTCCCTGATGGAGACCGCGTGGCCGGCTCCCTCGACCGCGTCGGCGATCGCATCCCCGGAGGTGTCCTCCTCGACGCCGCGACTCGAGGAGACGGTCACGATCCCGATCCCGAGCGTTTCGAGGTCGTGGCTGTGATGTCCGTGGTCGTGTCCGTCGTGATCGTGTCCGTCGTGGTCGTCCTGTCCGTGGTTGTGCTCACTCATACCGGCAACACGGTGATCGAGCATAAAAAAGGCGGCCAACGGGAACGGATCGCTCGCGGGGCCGCGGACGACCGGATTGAGTTCGGACACCGCCCGAAGCTCGTCGCGGTGATCGAACTCCGCTAGAGTTTTGCACCCCCGGGACGCACCCCGATGTATGCGAGCCATCTTTTACGAAGAGCATGGATCGGCTGACGTACTCGAATACGGCGATTTCCCGGATCCGGAGGTCGGGCCGGAAGAGGTCCTCGTCGAGATCGAAGCCGGCGGGCTGAACCACCTCGACGTCTGGACCCGAAAGGGGATGCCGAGCCCCGAGGAGATGCCGCACATTCCGGGCAGCGACGGCGCGGGCGTCGTCAGCGAGGTCGGCGAGCGCGTCACCCGCTTCGAGGCCGGCGACCGCGTCGTCGTCGATCCCGGCCTCTACTGCGGGACGTGTGAGTTCTGCCGGCAGGGCGAGCAGTCGATGTGTGTCGATTACAAGATGATCGGCGAGCACGTCCGGGGCGTCCACAGCGAGTTCGCTGCGGTCCCCGAGGACAACCTCATCGAGATCCCCGAGGGAATCGACTTCGTGACGGCCGCTTCCGCGCCGCTCGTCTTCCAGACCTCCTGGCGAATGCTGCGGACGCGCGTCGATATCGACCAATCGGACAGCGTCTTGGTGCTCGGCGCCTCCGGCGGCGTCGGCCACGCCTGTGTCCAGATCGCGGCCAACGAGGGCTGTGAGGTCTTCGCGACGGCCTCCTCCGAGGAGAAACTCGACCTCGCACGCGAGTGCGGCGCGGACCATCTGATCAACTACGAGGAGGAGGACTTCGACGAGGCCGTCAAGGAGCTGACCGACGGCCGCGGCGTCGATGTCGTCGTCGACCACATCGGCGAGGCCACCTGGGACAACTCCCTCAGCGCCGCCGCAAACGGCGGTAGCATCGTCACCTGCGGGGCGACATCGGGCATCTCACCGGAGACGAACATCCCGAAGGTGTTCTGGAAACAACTCGACATCCTCGGCTCGACGATGGGGACGCCGGGCGAGATGGACGACGTGATGGCGAAGGTCTTCGACGGCACGTTCGAACCTCACATTCGAGAGGTGTTGCCGATGAGCGAGGTCGAACGCGCCCACGAGATCCTCGAGTCCCGCGAAGGGTTCGGGTCCGTCGTCGTCGTCCCGGACGAGAAGTACGACCCCGACGATTACGAGTGATGACAGCTAAGGGGCCGCGGCCCGAAAGCCCCACGTAATGACGGACCGAAGGGCCGATTCAACCGCTTCAGGGACACCCTCTGTCGACTCCGGGTCAACCCCCCGGGCCGACGCCGCCGTGAACGCCGGTACCGAGCCGGACGACACCGCGGATGGGGGCCTGGACGATCCGATGGTCGTCCACCCTGACGAGGTCGATCGGGAGTTCGACTGGCGCGGCTGGTCGCTCGTTGCGGCCGTGTTCGTCGCGTTCCTCGTCGTTCCGGGGCTTATTTATCTCTATCCTCGCGTCCCCTCGACGTTCGGGTTGACCTTCTGGGATGCGTACCTCGTGCTTCCGATGATCCCCGCCGTTGTGCTCGGCTTGCTCGCGGTGTGGGCGACGACCCGTCCGTGAGTAGTGCGGGTCTCAGAACGCTTTTTTGCGATCCCCGCGTCGGTCCGATATGACTTCTACAGCCGATGTCGCCGGTTTCGCGGCCGACGTCGAGTACGATCGGCTTCCGACCGATGTCCGTGAGGCGGTCAAACGACGGCTGCTCGACGTTATCGGGGTCGGGCTCCGGAACCGGAACGCCCCGCAGGCCGACGCCGTCAGGCGGGGACTCACCTCGGAGGGAACGACGGCCGAAGGGGGGAGTCGACTGTGGGGATCGGACACGACCGCTCTCGCGCCGCGGGCGGCGATGGGCAACGCTGTTTCGATCGCGTCGGGTAATGGACCGACGTTTTTATCACCGACTCTCGCTCCGAGCGGCGGATCGACTGCCGCCGTCGTGGCTGCATCGGAGACACGAGACATCACCGGCGAGGGGACGATCGCCGGGCTCGCCGCCGCTCTCGAGGTTCACGGCGAGTGCGCGTGGAACGCGCCGCTTGATGATCTCCACCCGGCGACACAGACGGGGATCGCCGCCGCCGCTGGGGCGGGGCGAACGATGGGACTCGACGCCGAAACGCTGACCGATGCTATCGGAATCGTGGCGAGTCGGCTCACGCTTTCGGTCGGCGAATCGACCGATCCAGTGCCGACGGGGAGTGCGGCACGCTGTGGCCTTCAGGCGTGCTTGCTCGCCGATGGCGGCGTTCAAGCGCCGGATACGCTCTCAGCTCCGAACGGCTGGCACGACCGGCTCGGCCCGTTTGAGCTCGATTTCGATCCCGGATGTGAACGCGTTCGCGATGCCGCCATCCTCCCGTATGATGGTCACCCCTACGAACAGCCCACGATCCAGGCCGCGATCGAACTCGCAACCGAAGTGCCGCTCGATCCGGCCGAGATCGAGTCAGTCACCGTCGAAACGTTCGACGCGGCGGCCCGAACGATCGATCCGTTTCGGATTGCGGCCGCTCTGGTCGATCGCGAACTACCTGTTTATTCGGGCGCGCGGACCGATCTCGAACCGATCGCCGGGTCGGTGACGGTCTCCGCCGATGGGGAACTGACAGATCAACGGGCACAGGAAATCTTCCCGGTGCGTCTTACCGTCGAATATAGAGACGGAACCGTTTTCCAACGAGATATCGAAGAATTTGACGGCAACCCACGGACCCCTGCTTCGTGGGGGACCGTCGAGAAAAAGTTCCACGCGATCGTCGATGGAACGTACGGCCGGGATCGGCGTGAGACGATCGTCGAGACCGTTCGCGCTTTCGAGGCGGAAAATGCAGCCGAACTCGCCCGACTGCTCCGATAGGTCGCCATCTCCGTAGTCGCCTCGCCAACGGCGGCTCGTGACGGCTCAAACTGTTTTTTCCGGCTCGTCGCTCGGTTCTATCGGAGAGGGTGCTCCGAGCCCACTGGTTCGGGTATAATAACGGAGCTTGGACTGGGGGATACCCGCTTGCCGAGCGGCTTCGGCTTCCGTCAGTTTGCCGGCGAGATGCAATCGCACGGCCGTTCGAACGTTTTGATCGTCCATGACAAGCCGGTTTGGCTACAACGCATGTAAATCTTTTTGAGAAATATTGACATATGTATAGGGTAAAAAGCCCGGAAATGTGCTATAAAATAAATACCGGCGAGTGATCGGACGTACGATATTAACTCTTCTCCCCCGGCGCGTATTCGACACCGGTAATCTCGAACCGGCTCCCTCCTTGGTTCCCCCCACGGACAGATACGTCCCAGCCGTGGGCGCCAGCGATATGTTTTACCCGCGCTAGCCCGATCCCGGTTCGATCTCTGCGATCGGACACTCCTGCCAAAAGCACACTCTCCCGTTTGTTCTCCGGAATCCCGGATCCGCTATCCATAACATAAAAGCCGTCGTCGAGGGGTCCGATCTCGACCGTTACGTCTGCACTCCCGTGGTCGATCGCGTTGCGGTAAAGCTCCCGGAGTAATCCGAGTACCCTCTCGGAGTCCGCAATAATCTCGCCCGAAACTGGGGGCTCATCGTCAACTAGCCGGAGCTGTGCCCTTTCAGTACTGGTGTCGTTCCAGGCCGAACGGGCTACATCTGTTAGCTTTACAGTGTCGGCCGATTGAACGGGGCCTCCTTGCTCTATCAGCGTGTTCAACTCTTCGAGAAACAGTTCGATTCGATCCAGGGCTGTGATGATCTTCGATATCGTTTCGTCGCTGTCGTCTCCTTCAGTGTCGGACTGGCCCGTTTCAGGCGAGACGTACTGCATGAACCCTTTTGCAACATTTAACGGGCTCCGCAGGTCATGAGAGAGCACCCGTCTGACTTCTTCGAGTCGCTCTCGCTCCCATCGCAATTCTTCCCGACAGCTTCCGTGGAGAGATCCAACAGCGGCGTCGTCTCGAGAAGGGGGCGCACCGATCTCGCTTCTCACACAATCGGCGAGCTGGCCGATTGAATCTGGCTGATTTCGCCGGATATATCCTGATATCCCCGCATTAAGAGCTGATGCTGCAATCGACTCCGATCCCTCCTCGACAAATAGAACGAATGGAACTGCTGATTCCCGGGACCGGCTGTGCTGTTCTCGTTTGAACTCGATGCCGTCCATGCCGGGAAGGTCGTAAGTGCTCACGATACTGTCTGGGGATCGCTCCGTGTCCTCGAGAAACGCTAACGCTGATTCTGCGTCCGGTTGCTCAAGCGTTTCGACCGTCGTTCCCGATTGCTCTATTGCGGCCTCTATCGAAGATTGGTCGTCCGGAGAGATCCCAACATGTAGTATGTATGGCGTAGCTCCCATCATCCCCTGACATGCAGACTGGTGTATAATATCTTTTGTCGGTCGGGGGATCCGCCTGTGAAAATCGACATCCAAAACCGTAGAAACAATCATATCCCCGAGTTAATACATTACACGTACGTTGTCGGGATCCATCGTCGCGGACTTTCAGGCGGATGTCGAGTTGAGTACCGGGCCGGAGAGCGAAGCGACTCGGACTCGGACCGTCGTAAGTGACGAACAGATCGGTTTCGCGTTGGACGGGACGAAACGAACGATCGACCTCTCGAACGTCTTCGATATCGTTCAGGATGTATCGCAGCTCAGAGAGGCCGAGTCCACAGAGACCGTCACCCTCGCGTTCCGGGCCGATGGGCGACGAGAAACGATCTCGATCAGCGCGAACGTAGAGACATTAGTCAAATTTCAGCTGGTTCTTTACAAACAGCTACTGAACGGAACGGATGTCGTTGCGGAGTCTCGGAGCCCTGTTCGCAAAAACGAAAGCGAGCCCCGCGACTACCAGTTAGCGGTCACCGATTCACAAATTCGCCTCCAGCCTGACTGTAGGAGGGATCCGATCGGTATCCGTCGGGAAGATGTAACCAAATTCAAAACACCGTCGAACTTCCTTGCAAAGAGTTCTCAAGATCCTGTAATCACTATCTATTCGGACACCAGCCATCGGGTGGTCAAAACAATCATCAGGATGCCGTCGTTCCGAACGCTTAATTTGCTTGGACGATATCTGCGGGCAGAACTACTGTCTATAGACGAAATCGGTGCCGCGTTCGGCCGCCAGCAGACGACTGAACTACTGTTGGTGGACGATGATCCACATGATCTGGAGATGGCGGAGGTGTTTTTACAGGAACAATCGGACCGCTTCTCAATAACGACGGCCCCGGGTGCACCGGAGGCACTCGACATCCTCGAAAAAACGAAACGTGATACCGGTCCGGTCGATTGTATCGTGAGTGACTACCGGATGCCCGGGATGGACGGCCTCGAGTTGCTTAATGAGGTCAGGGAGCGGTATTCGGAACTACCGTTTATTCTCTATACGGGCCAGGGAACGAACAAAGTGGCCAAACGAGCCATCTTGGACGATGTCACCGACTACGTCGAGAAAGATGTCGGTCGGGAACAGTACGAAATTCTCGCCGAGCGAATCAAAAAGGCTGCTCGTTGAACGAACGCCGAAGACTGCTCAGTAAAGGAACCGTTGCTTGCGTCAGCGAACATCCGATCGTTCGCTGAACCTGTTTTCTGTATGCGCGCCGAGGATCACTCGCTGGCGAAATCGCGCCGCATCGCGATCTCGAACCACGGGCAAAGACGGAGCTGGCGGTACCACCGCGGGTGCTCGTAGAGCCGTTCGTAGGGGACCCACATCACGCCCGCGACCTCCTCCTCGTCGGGATCGAGCGTCCGATCCTCGAGTGTACACTGAAGGACCGAACACACCTCCCACTCCAGGCCGTCGTTCAGGTAGTAGCGTTTGTACTCGAACTTATCAGTTACCCTGAGATCGTCGTATTGATCGGGGGTGACGCCGAGTTCCTCCTCGAGTCGCTGTCGGGTCGCCTCCAGTTGGGTCTGTCCCTCGATTGGGTGGGAGGCGACGGTGCCGTCCCAGTGGGTGTCCCAGAGGCGTTTATTCGGGGCCCGCTGTGCGAGGAGGACGTTCCCATCCGTATCGAAGACCAACACGGTGAACGCACGGTGACGGATCCCGTCCCCGGTGTGGGCCTCAAGCCGGTTGACGGGCCCGTCCGACTCGTCGGCGGCGTCGACCGCGATCACGTCTTGGCCGGCGTTTTCGTGTTCCAGCGTCGCTTTAGCCTCCGATCCGGCAGGATCGACATCGTCCTGACTCATGGCGTTGAAAACGGCCGACTGCGTTAAGGAGCCTTCGACTTTCCCGGCAGCTCTCAGCCGCGCTTCTCGTCGAGGATGAGCCGCGTCTTCGTCGAAACGACGTCGTCGAGCTCCCGCGCGCTCGTGATCAGGGTGTTGAGTGTTTCGGTGTCGGCCGTGTCGGCGACGACGACGACGTCTTCTTCCCCGGAAACCTGCCAGACGAAGTCGACTTCCGTCCATTCCGCCATCCGTTCGGACATCGCCCCGGTGTCGACATCGACGGCGACGCCGATTTCGATCATCGCCTTGACGTTGCCCGTCCGGGTTGCAACGGTAAATCGCTCTATGACCCCCTCTTCGAGGAGCTGCTCGACGCGGTTCCGGACGGTTCCCTCCGAGGTCCCGACTCGGTCGGCGATCTCCGTGTACGGTGTCCGGGAGTCGCGCCGGAGGATGTCGAGTATCCGTCGATCGAGGTCGTCCATCGAGATGTGACCGTTCCGGCCGCCGGTACTTACCGATTACGAATTTCGTAACGATCCTTCGAACACAAGCGTTAATTGGGGGTATGTCGTACGCATCTCGTAATGACGAAGGCCTACGTGGCGCTCGAGGACGGTCGGACCATCGAAGCGCGCTCGCGCGCGCCCGGCCGTACCCGCGGCGAACTGGTGTTTACCACCGCCTACACCGGCTACGAGGAATCGCTTACCGACCCAAGCTACGAGGAGCAGATCCTCACGTTCTCGTACCCGCTGATCGGGAACTACGGCGTCCGCGAGGACCGCTTCGAGTCGGACCGGGTCCATCCCCGTGGCGTCGTCGCCAGGGAACTCACCGAGGACGTCGTCGAGTGGCTCACCTCGGAGGGTGTCCCCGCCGTCGACAAACTCGATACCCGGGATCTCGTTACCGGTATTCGAGAACAGGGGGCGATGCGCTGTGGGATCGCCGCCGGACCGGACGCGACCGCCGCCGACGCGGCGGCCGAACTCGACGCCTGCAAGGGAATGAGCGAACACACCGACATCGGCTCACAGGTCTCCGTCGAGGAACGCATCACGTACAACCCCGACGGCGACGGCCCGAGCGTCGCGCTCGTCGACTGCGGCGCGAAAGGCTCGATCGCCAGTTCGCTCATCGAGCGCGACGCCGTCGTCGAGAAGATCCCCCACGACGCGACCGCCGCCGACGTCGAGTCGATCGATCCGGATCTCCTCTTCATTTCGAACGGTCCCGGCGATCCGGAGAACTTCGAGGCCGCCGCGGCGCTCGTCGAGGAGTACGTCGGCGACGTGCCGCTTGCCGGCATCTGTCTCGGACAGCAGGTGATCGCGAACGCCCTCGGTGGCGAGACGGAGAAAATGGAGTTCGGCCACCGTGGCGTCAACCAGCCGGTCCGTGACCTCCGTTCGAACAAGGTCGTGATGACGACGCAGAACCACGGCTACACGGTCTCCGAGCCCGGCGAGCTCGACGTCACCCAGATCAACGTCAACGACGACACGCCCGAGGGGCTCGAAAGCGACGATCTCGACGTCATCACCCGCCAGTATCACCCCGAAGCCAACCCCGGCCCCCACGACACGCTCGGCTTTTTCGACGACGTGCTCGGGATGGTCGAGTCCCCGACACCCGCGGAACGATAACGAGCTGTGGCTGCGGCGGCGACAACGAACTCCTCCGCGATAACAGGGCTAGCATCACCGACAACCGGGGCTCACGTTCGGTTTTGAGACTCGATTTCGATTCGGGGTATTAAATACCTCAATCCGTACCGTTGGTCACAGCATATGAGTCTGAACGTGTCGAAGCTGTTTTTCCCGTCCCGTATCCGTCGGAGTTATACGGGGAAGATGGGGACAGCGTTCGTTTTCGTCGGTGTTTTGACGGTCCTGTTCGGAGCGTTCGCGTACGGCGAAGTGACTGCTGCCGCAGCGACCGGTGATCCGGGCGCGGTACAGGAGGCGGCTGTCTCGGCCATACTCGGCCTGATACTGCTTATGATCATCAACCTCGGCTTCGTCGCCGCGACGCTCGGGAGCGACACCGCGGCGTCGCTTTCGGTCCTCTCCTCGAAGGCGGCCCGGATGGGGAACGGGGATCTCGACGTGGCGCTCGATACGCCGCGGGAGGACGAGATCGGCGACCTGTACGCCTCCTTCGACGGAATGCGCCAGTCGGTTCGCGAGTCGATCCAGGACGCCGAGGAAGCGAGATCACAGGCCGAATCCGCACAGGAACGCGCCGAAGCGATGAACGCCGAACTACAGGCGGAAGCCGAGCGATTCGGCGAGGTGATGGATCGCTGCGAACGCGGCGATCTCACCCAGCGACTCGACGCCGAGACCGGCAACGAGGCGATGGAGTCGATCGCGGTGTCATTTAACGGAATGATGGACGGCATCGAGGAACTCGTCGGGCGGATCGAGCGCTTCGCGATCGACGTCTCCGATGGGGCCGATTCGGTGCGGGAAAACGCCGAAGCGGTGATGGACGCAAGCGAGAACGTGAACAAGTCCGTCCAAGACATATCCGCGGCCGCGACCGAGCAGACGGAGACCATCCAGCGGATCGCCATGGAGATGGACGACGTCTCCGCGACGACGGAGGAGGTCGCGGCGACGACGGACGAGATCGCCGAGACCGTTCAGGATGCGGCCAAAACCGGTGAGTCGGGGCGCAAAACGGCTGAAGAAGCCATCGACGAGATGAACCGAATCGAGTCGAGAACCCAGGAGGCTGTCGAATCCATGGAAACGCTCAACGAAGATGTCAGGGAAGTCGGCGAGATATCCGGGATGATCGCCGACATCGCCGAACAGACGAACATCCTCGCGTTGAACGCCTCCATCGAGGCGGCACGCGCCGACGGCGAAAGCGACGGCTTCGCAGTCGTTGCCGACGAGGTGAAACAACTCGCCGAGGAGACGAAGGACGCGACCGAGGAGATCGACGATCTCGTCGGAACGGTCCAATCGCGGACCCAAACGACCGTCGAGGATATCCGCGAGACGAGCAGGCAGGTCTCCGAAGGCGTCGAAACGGTCGAGGAAGCCGTCGATGCCATCGATCGCGTCGTCGACAGCGTCGAGCGCACGAACGACGGTGTCCAGGAGATCAACCGCTCGACGGACGCCCAGGCGGAAGCCGCAAGCGAGGCGACGACGATGGTCGACGACGTCGCAGCGACCTCCCAACAGACGGCGGCCGACTCCGAGACCGCCGCCGAGACGACGGAGGCACAGGCGGAGGCCGTCCGCGAGGTGTTCGATCTGATCGACGGGCTCTCCGAGCGGGCCGATACGCTCTCCGAAACGCTTCAGCAGACGGACATAGAGAGTTCGGCCGCCGAATCGCCTGGTCGTCCGAACGCTTCCATCGCGGGGGATGACTGATCATGATCGATCTCACCGCACTGTTTTGGCTCGGCGCGATCGGTATGACAGCCGGGACGGCCGCGTTCGCCTGGAGCGGCAGAAAGGCGACCGCGAACGAACGCCGGTACTACCTGACGCTCGTCGGTATCAGCGGCATCGCCGCGGTCGCATACGCCGCGATGGCACTCGGCATCGGCTGGCTCTCCGTCGACGGTCGGACTATTTTTGCCCCCCGTTACATCGACTGGATACTCACGACGCCGCTTATCGTGCTGTTCCTCGGGATGTTGGCCGGTCTCGACCGCCGTCAGTTCGCGATCATGCTGGTGCTCAATACTATTGTGATGGTGGCGGGCTTCGCCGCCGCGTTAGTTCCGGGGACGGAACGGTTCGCGCTGTTCGGCGTCGGCGCGTTCGCGTTCGTCGGTCTCGTCTACTATCTCGTCGGCCCGGCGACCGCCGCCGCTTCTGCACGGTCGGACGGCGTCCGGTCGCTCTACGTCAGGCTTCGGAACCTGACAATCATCCTCTGGTCGGTCTACCCGATCCTGTGGGTGCTCGGCTCCCCCGGATTCGAACTGCTGACGCTGACCGTCGAGGTTTCGCTTGTCGGATATCTCGACCTCGTAACGAAGGTCGGGTTCGGGCTCATCGCGCTGGATGCGAGCGCGACGATGCAGTCCGAGTTCGACGAATCACTCGCCGTAACCGACGCCGAGACCCCGACCGCCGCGGATTGAAAAAGTCCGACCGCTCGGGCTACTCGACGTATCGGTACTTCCGCTCGCCCATCCGTCCCCAACCGTCGAAGACGAACTCCGATTCGGGGACGGTGAACTCCTCGACGCTCGATTCCTCATCGTAGTTGTGCGCGTCGTGGACGTCCTCGTACTCCTCGAAGGTGAGATCGTAGCGCGCCTCGAGCTGTGCGTCGATATCGAGCGCTTCGATCTCCGCTTGCCATCCCTCCTGGATCGTTTCGACGTGGATCTCAGCCTGCGCGCCGGAGCCATAGGAGCCGACCAACAGCTTCTCGCCGACCGCGTCCTCGCCGTCCGCCGCGAGCGATTTGATGCCGGCGATGCGGGCGACGTGGACGGAGCCCGTATACCAGTTGCCGACGTGTCTTGAGATATCGAGCGTCGGATCGATCGTCCGGTCGTACCACGACTGATACCGGTCGGTTTCGGTCAGTTTGTCCGTATACTCCGAGAGCGCCTCCATGTAGGCGTCGTCGTCCTCGAACCCCTCGGGGCGGGGCTGGCGGCCGATCTCGGCGGCGAGTTCGTCTTCGATCTCCGTATCCCGGATGATGTGTCGGTACGCGAGGACGGCGGCTTTCCGGACCATCCCGGGGAACGGGGTGTGGAACGGCCCGAGCCGGAAATCGTCCGGATGGATGTCGCCGCCGACGCGCTGGTAGTCGACAAGCGCCTCCCGCATCCGCGCCAGATAGACGTTCACCGAGCGCTTGCCGTCGACGCTCGGGAACTGCTGTTGGGGTTTCAAAAAGTCCGTCTCGTCGGCCGACCCGAAGCCCTGCTCCATCGAGAGTTCGACGAGATCGGGGTCCTCGTCGATGAGCATCGCGACCGCGCCCGCCCCCTGGGTCGCCTCGCCGGGATCATCGCGGGCGTACAGCGCCGTGTCGGTCGCGATCACCAAGGCCGCACGCCCCCGATTGCGCCCCGCGCGGATCCAGTTGTACGCGTCGTCGACGCTTTGGGTCCCCGACACGCAGGCGAACTTCCGCTCGCCTTTGTTGGCGTGATGGAGGTTCCCCTCGAAGACCTGTTCGAGACAGCCACCGATGTACGTCGAGACGGGCTTTGAGTGATCGAACGCGGACTCCGTGGCCACGTCGATCCGGCCGATGTCGTCCAACTCGAGGCCTTTCCGCTCCATCAGCCGATGGGCGGCGTTCGCGCCCATCGTGACGATGTCCTCGTAGGTGTCCGGGAAGGAACTGGCATAGAGGCCGAGTCCCTTCGTGTACTTTTCGGGCGCGTCGCCCATCTCCTCGGCGAACGTCTCCGCGAGGTCGAGTTTGAGCTTGCCCGTGCGGATCTCGACGGCGTCGATGCCTACACCTGTCATGCTCGAGTGATCGGCGGCGTGATATAAGTTATTGTCGGTGGAGAGTTCGACAGTTGTCGAATTACCCTAGTATTACAACCAGTTTTCGAGCCACTCGACGTGATTCCGCATGTTGTCGGGGGAAAAGAACCGATCGATTCGCCGGATTGCTGTGACGAAATCGCTCGGGTCGTGATTCTGCTCGTTATAAAAAACAACACCAGCGTGGGGCCGTTCCCGTGCGAGTCTGACAAAATCGTCGTCATTTGTCAACACCACGAGGTTCTGTTGGGAACTCATTTTGAGATGAAAGCCGTCTTTTTGACCGGTTCAGTCTCCTTCTATTACCGCAACGACTTCGAACCCGTTCCCACGAAGTGCGTGTATATACGACCGCTTGACGTGTTCGTCGGCCAGAAACGACAACTGCGCCATCGTCAACGCTTGATCGTATCCGGCGCGTGTGACTCCTTTTGAAGGGTTTCGAGGAGCTCTTCGCGCTGGTGGCGATACGTCTCCATCTCGTCGACGTTATTATAGTAGTACGCAAGCGCCTCGTGGATCTCGGCCAACGAGAGGTCGAGTTGGTCGGCGACGTCGGCCGGATCATCATTACAGTCGAGAACGAGCTCTGCGACCTGAAGCACGCTCACACGTCGCCCGTCCAGCCGTGGTTTCCCACCCAGAACGTCCTCGGTCGTGACGACTGGCATACAACTACGTTTGTCGGCAACTCGAATAAGTATTCGGCCCAACATCACGATGCCGTTCAGCATCTTTCGAGGCGGAGCCCCCGGCCTCAAGGAGCGAGGGCTTCCGACCAGTCGGAAGCACGACGCGAGTAGGCCGGGGAGGAAGCCGACATAATCGGGAACAGACAATGCGATTTCTGCCATCTGACTCGTTCTTCGATACACTTTTTTCGGGGGCCGCCGTCCCAGTAACTAGTGATACCGTCGCACACGTCGCCGGTATCACGGGCCGCAGTAGCCCGGCCCCCGAATGGTGGGGATGCTGAC
>OBKM01000172.1_pt1 | contig 31789 bp, 26 predicted proteins | sample 1519691 | NCBI WGS metagenome assembly OBKM01 (sample SAMEA37050418, study PRJEB22526) | metagenome | biome: saline pan; feature: lake; material: water | place: Egypt | collected 2015 | depth 0.5 m
CGGCCAGATACGAGCGCGCGGACGTGGGGTTGGCCGTCTGTCTCGGCGACCGCGAGCGGGCCTTCGACCGCGCCAAGGAGCTGCTTGCGAACCACCGCCGGAACCTCTCGGAGGGGATCGAGTGGGTCGAAGAACACGGCGTCACCCGCGAGGACCACCTCCAGTGGTTCGACGCCGGCGACGAGATCCGGGAGACGATCGTCGGCATCATCGCCGGGATGTCGATGGGGGCCGACGGTATCGACCGCGACGTGCCCATCGTCGCCTTCGCCGAAAAAAACGGCGAGGAGACGAAAGTCTCCTCGCGCGGGACGGGACCCCTCGTCGGTTCGGGGCTCGATCTCTCGGCCGCGATGGGTGAGGCGGCCAGAGCGGTCGGCGGCGACGGCGGCGGCCACGACATCGCCGCCGGGGCGACCATCCCGACCGGAACCGAATCGGCGTTCATCGAACGCGCCGACGGGATCGTCGGGGATCAGATCGGCTAACGACGGCAGTCGACAGCGCTACTCGCCTCCGAGCAGCCGCGAGACAGCTCCGGGGGTTGCCTCTTCACGGACGGCGGCCGCGGTGTGCTCGCCGCTGACGAGACACATCGGGACGCCGATCCCCGGCGAGGTGTAGGAGCCGGTGTAGTACAGCGACTCCGCGGCCGACGACCGGATCGAGGGCCGCAACGGGCCGGTCTGACGGAGCGTGTGTGCGAGCCCGAGCGCCGTCCCCCGCGGGGCACCGAAGCGGTCGCCGAACTCCGAGACGCAGGCGGTCTCTTCGAAGACGATCCGATCGCGGAGATCCACGCCGGTGTGGGCCTCGATGTCGTCGAGGACTTTCCCCCGGAACCGCTCGCGGACCGCTTTGCCGTCGTCGAGCCCGGCGGCGATCGGCACGAGGATGACCACCGCCTCGTGGCCGTCGGGAGCCATCGTCGGATCGGTCCGTGAGGGGACGTTGATGTAGTAGGCGGGGTCCTCGGGCCAGGCCGGCTCCTCGAAGATCGCCTCGAAGTGGTCGTCCCAGTCGGTCGGTAACACGAGCGTGTGGTGTTCGAGGGGTTCGGCGTCGCCCTCGACCCCGAGATACATGAGAAACGCGGAGGGGGCGTAGGTGCGGTCGTCCCAGTAGGACTCGCCGTACTCCGAGCGCTCGGTGGGGAGCAGGTCCCGCTCGACGTGATAGGGGTTCGCGTTCGCGACGACGGTGTCCGCACCGTGGCGTCCGGACTCGGTCCCGACGCCGATCGCCCCCCGTTTCGGGTCGAGGTGATCCACCCGCTCGCCCGTCTCGATGTCGACGCCGAGTTCGGCCGCGAGCTCGGCCATCCCATCGATGACCGAGGCGATCCCGCCCGTGGGATGGTAGACGCCGAGGTTGAAATCGACGTGGGACATGAGCGTGTAGATCGCGGGCGTGTTATGCGGCGCGCCGCCGAGGAAAACGAGGGTGTATTGGACGAGCTGGCGGAGCTTCGGGTGCTCGAAATGCTCGCCGACGTATGCGTCCATCGAGTCGAGCAGCGTCACGCCGCGGGCGGCCCGCAGCAGCCGCGGGTCCAGACAGTCCCGCAGCCGGGAGCGATCCCGGTAGACGAACTCCTCGACGCCGATCTCGTAGGCGCGCTCGGCTCCACGGAGATACGACCGAAAGGCGTCGCCGGCCCCGGACTCGTAGGATTCAAACAGCTCCGCGACCGCCTCGGGGTCGTCCGGGACGTCGACGCGATCGCCGTCCTTCCAGAAGATTCGGTAGTGGGGATCGAGCCGGGTGAGGTCGTAATACTGCTCCGGGTGGCGATCGAAATGCCCGAAGAAGCGCTCGAAAGTGTCCGGCATGAGATACCACGACGGCCCGGTGTCGATCCGGAACCCGTCGGTCTCGATCCGGCCGGCGACGCCGCCCAACTCGTCGTGCTGTTCGAGCAGGGTCACGTCCGCGCCGTCGGCGGCGAGATAGCAGGCCGCCGACAGCCCGCCGAACCCGCCGCCGACGACCGTTATGTCCTCGCCGCCGAGTGGCTGTTTGTCGCGCGAGCGTGCCGCCGTGGTGTCGGTTGAACCAAGCATGCTATGGGGTGTACCAGATGCCGCGGTCGTGGTCGAGCCAGCTCCCGACGACGACGTGCGGGAGGGCGATGATACTGATGAAGACGCTGAAGAACGCGACGCCGCTTACGAGGAGTGTTCCCCCGGACATCGGGTTCGGCGCAAGCGTCGCGATCAAAGCGGCGAGACCGAACGTGGCGACCGCGCCGCCGATGAAGGCGACGATCACCCGATGTGGCGAGGGGATCGACTCCGGATCGGGGTCAGGGAGCGTCGAGCGAACCGCCTCGGCGCGGGCGCTCTGTCGCATCGAATACCAAAGCGGGAAGTACAGTCCGACGGCGATAACGACGGGCACGACCGCGAAGTACCCGATCAGAAGCGCCGTCTCGCCGGCGTCGACGGCCCACGACGTGAGTTCTTCCCGTCGCAGGAATCCGAGGCCGACGTGGGCGGCGACCGCAACGGCGAAGACGGCACCGAGGACCGGCCGCGTTATCGAGAAATACGGCGCGACACTCGCGAACGCTCCCGGCTGGAATATGTCGACCATGAACGTGCTGAACGCCGCGAAATCGCCGGGCCAAAAGTAGATCGGGACGATCATCACGGTGCCGCCGCGGACGAACGCGGCGAGCGCTCGCTGTGGCTTCGTTCGGAGATGGTCGGTTCCGACGAGGGTATCGAGCACCCGGAGGCCGCCGTGGCCGCCCTTCGCGACGGCGACGGCGATCGCGACGAGGAGGCCAGCGACCGGCGCGAGGAAAAACAGCGCGACGAACCCGGCCACCATGAGCACGTACAGGCCGAGATAGCGAGCGCTGAACGGCAGCCCGCGGTTCCTGAGGTTCGACATGTGTTCGTAGCCGCCGTACGGGAGGTTCAACGCGACCATCCCGAACAGGTAGATCCCCGCTTGCGTACGCATATCGAAACTGACGTTCGCCCACCGGGCGAGGAGAAACCACCCGACGATCGCGATGAGGATGATCCGGGAGGCCGACAGCAACCACCGCTCCCGGTCGGTTCGAAGCCGCCGGAGACGAGTTTCGACCGTTGCCATACAGTAAATTACGGCGCCGACGCCTCTCCGTTCCGGGCCACAGTTCTGTGGTGTTTTATATCGCCCTCGCTCCGCTCCGGTCCCCGCCCGTCATCGGCGTTTTTCCCGACCGAACGGGCTGGATCCTTCCGTCCAACCCCATCCGGGCAGCCGTGTCTGGAACCCGGCCGCGAGCGCGGCGTCGAGATCGTCGCCGCCGGCCGGCTCGCCGGGGGAGCCGTGGATGTGGACGTCCGCGAAGTGAAACGTCGCCTCGGCGAGCAGGGCGAACGGCTCCCCGCCGGCGATCGTCGCGGCGAGTTTGCGGCCGAGGAACTCGTCGACGACGAACCCGGGATAGTCACCCTCACAGTCGAGCCCACGGAGCAGCCGACAGAGCGCGGCGACGTTGACCGCCGCGTCACCGTCGGCGAACACCGCATCGACTTCGCGTCGGTACGTCTCGACCGTAACGGGTTCGACCTCGGCGCCGAAAAGCGGGCCGAGGCGGCCCCGCGTTTCGTTTATAAGTTCGGGGATATCGTCCCGCCCTCTGAGCCGTTCGTGTTCCTCTGTGACCGCCGTGGATGTGATCTCCATGCGTTCCTTTGCGAAGGGTTTTATATCAGTAGTGGGTTAGAGGGGAGTACGAGCGGGTTTTCCGGTACCTCCCGCGGCCGTCGTTCGACGACAGCCACCGCCGATCCGAATCAATGACACTTGTCACGTACGCAGTCGGCGAACCCGTCTGCAGCCGACGAAAGAGGGACGCGGAGACACCGGACCCGGATTCAAGGAATTTCTAACGCATGAGTGCAGTAGAGCGGAAACTCGACGATATCAAGGCGACGATCGTTAGCGAAGTACCCAACGACATCTCCGTGTCGGACGTGAAATACGAGGGGCCGGAGTTGGTCGTCTACACCCGCGATCCGAAGAAGTTCGCGAGCGACGGCGACCTGATCCGGCGGCTCGCCTCGAAACTCCGGAAGCGGATCACGGTCCGTCCCGACCCCGAGGTTTTGGCCCGTCCGGGCGAGGCCAGAGAGCGCATCATGGAGGTGATCCCGGAGGAGGCCGGCGTCTCGGATCTCGATTTCCACGCCGATACCGGCGAGGTGGTCATCGAGGCCCAGAAACCGGGGATGGTTATCGGCCGACACGGCTCGACGCTCCGTGAGATCACACAGAAGGTCGGCTGGACGCCGGAGGTCGTCCGGACGCCACCGATCGAGTCCGCGACAGTCTCGAACGTCCGGAACTTCCTGAAACAGGAACGCGACGAGCGCCGCGACATCCTCGAACGGATCGGCAGACAGATCCACCGCGAGGAGATGTCCGACGACGAGTGGGTCCGGATCACGACGCTCGGTTGCTGCCGTGAGGTCGGCCGCGCCGCGTTCATCCTCAACACGCCCGAAACGAGAGTGCTCATCGACTGCGGCGACAAACCCGGCGCCGAGGGCGAGGTGCCGTATCTGCAGGTTCCGGAGGCGCTCGGCGCGGGCGCATCGAACATCGACGCGGTCGTGCTCACCCACGCCCACCTCGATCACTCCGCGCTGGTGCCGCTTCTGTTTAAATACGGCTACGACGGCCCGATCTACTGTACGGAACCGACGCGTGACCTGATGGGGCTTTTGACGCTCGATTACCTCGACGTCGCGGCCAAGGAGGGCCGGACGCCGCCGTACGACTCCGCGCAGGTCCGCGAGGCGATCAAACACTGTATCCCGATCGAGTACGGCGACGTGACCGACATCGCACCCGACCTGAAGCTCACCTTCCACAACGCCGGCCACATCCTCGGCTCCGCGGTCACACACTTCCACGTCGGCGATGGGCTCTACAACGTCGCCTTCTCCGGGGACATCCACTACGACGACACCCGCCTTTTCAACGGCGCGGTCAACGACTTCCCCCGCGTGGAGACGCTCGTCATGGAGTCGACCTACGGCGGCCGAAACGACTACCAGACCGATCAGGAGGACTCCGAGGAGAAACTCAAGGAGGTAATCCGCGAAACGACAACCGAGGGCGGCAAGATACTCATCCCGGCCTTCGCCGTCGGTCGGTCCCAAGAGATCATGCTCGTCTTGGAGGAGGCGATGCGGAAGGGCGAGATCCCCGAGGTGCCGGTCCACCTCGACGGGATGATCTGGGAGGCGACCGCGATCCACACCACCTATCCCGAGTATCTCCGCGATGATCTCCGCGACCGGATCTTCCACGACGACGAGAACCCGTTCCTCGCCGAGCAGTTCAACCACATCGACGGCGGCGAGGACGAACGCCAGGAGGTCGCCGACGGCGGCCCCTGTATCGTCCTCTCGACGTCGGGGATGGTCGAGGGCGGTCCGATCATGTCGTGGCTCAACTACATCGGTGACGAAGACGAGTCGACGCTCGTCTTCGTCGGCTACCAGGCCCAGGGAACGCTCGGCCGCCGCATTCAGAACGGCTGGGACGAGATACCGATGAACGACCGCTCGAACAGCCGCGGAATGTTGACGCTGAACATGGACGTCGAGACCGTCGATGGCTTCTCCGGCCACGCCGACCGCCAGGGGCTTATGAACTTCGTTCGGACGATGAACCCCCGCCCGGAGAAAGTGCTCTGTGTCCACGGCGACGAGTCCTCCGTACAGGACCTCTCCTCGGCGCTGTATCACGACTTCAACATGCGGACGTTCGCGCCGAAGAACCTCGAAACGTTCCGGTTCAAATGACGGACGCTCGAGGCGAAAGCCCCACGCTTCAGCGCGGGGAGAGGCTCACTCCTCCGGCGACCGGACGGTGAAAACCGGAACGTCGGCCGTCCGGACGACCTTTTCGGTGACGCTTCCGAGCAGGTACTTTTCGAGGCCGCTTCGCCCCCGTGTCCCCATTACGATCATGTCGACGTGTTCGTCGCTGTACCGCTTGATCTCGGTGTAGGGGTCGCCTTCCTCGATCTTCGTCACCGTCTCGATGTCCTCGTCGCGCAGTTTCGCCTCGAACTCGTCGATCGTCGACTCGCCGCGTTCGCGGAGGGAGGTGACGTTTTTGCTCCCCCCGACCCCGACGCCGGCATGCGTCGTGTTGACGACGTAGAGCAGGTGTATCCGGGCGTCGAACGCGCGGGCGTGGCTCACCGCGTGTGGGAACGTTCTCTCGGCGGCGTCGCTTCCGTCCGTCGGAAACAGGATATCGTCGTACATCCGTACCGGATATGATTACTCCACAATAATAAACTTTCTGACATTTTTGGCGAACGGAAACGACGGACGACTCCGGCATGCGGAACGGTGGGCCCATTCCCGGGCCGGAGTGTCCCCGGCGATCAATCGTCGGAGGAGGCGGTTTCGGGCGCCGTGGCGGCCGTCTCCCCGTCCGCGAACGGGTACCACGACTGTTTGCCGTCGGTGAGACACGGGTCCCCATAGCTCGTCTCCTCCGGCTCACAGTACGCCGCGAGCGCCTCCGTATCCGTCGCGTCGGCCCACTCCCGAAACGTCTCCCCCTCGGCTCTGTGTTCGGCGAACGCCTCGAGGAGGTTCCGGATCGCGCCCGGCGCCTCGTCGGCGGGAACGCGCTGTGTGACGTAGTCGACGAACGACGGCTCCTCGCCGATGCCACCACCGACCCCGATATCGACCGCCTCGACCATCTCCCCGTCTTTCCGTGCACGCATCCCGAGTAGCCCGATGTCGGCGGTGTTTGCGTGTCCACAGTCCGCCGTACAGCCGGAGAAATGCAGCTTCAACTGCTCGACGTCGTCCGGCAACTCGACGTTGTCGCGAAGCCACCGGAGCATCGCCGCGGTCCGGGCTTTCGTCTCGACGAGCGCCAGCGAGCAAAACTCCGTGCCGGTGCAGGCCATCGCCCCCCGGACGAAGGGGTTCGGCTCGGGGCGATGTTTTTCGAGCAACGGCTCCGCGAGCAGTTCGTCGACTCGATCGGCGTCCACATCGACGATGATCGGGTTCTGTCGCCGCGTGAGCCGTATCTCCCCGGAGCCGTACTCGTCGGCGAGGTCCGCGAGCTCGATCGCTTCCCCGGCGGCGATCCGACCGACGGCGACGTTCAGACCGACGTACCGGTCGCCGTCCGCCTGCTCGTGAACGCCCGTGTAATCGATCTTCCCGTCGTCGGTCGGCCGCCCCGCGTTGTAGGTGTACTCCTCGCGGATGTCCTCACCCGCCCGCCGGAGTTCGAAGTCGACGTACTCCTCCCCGAGTAGCTCCCGAATCCAGTCGGTTCCGTGTTCGTCGACGAAAAAGCGCGACCGGTTTTTCGAGCGGACCTGTCGGTCCCCGTGGTCGTGATAGAGTTCGACGAAGCCGCGGACGACGTCGTACGCCTCCTCCGGCGTCACGAACACGTCGAGGGGGCGAGCGACCCGGGGTTCCCGACCGCCGAGTCCGCCGCCGACACGAACGTTGAACCCGGTCACCGACTCGCCGTCGATCTCCGTTTCGGCGGGTTCGAGACCGATGTCGTTTATCGAATCCTGTGCGCCGCCTTCGGGCGTCCCGGAGATGCTGATGTTGAACTTCCGGGGCATGTTTCGGAGCGCGTTGTCACCGCGGATCCCCTCCTGGAACCGCTCGAGCAACGGCAGCGTATCGATCACCTCGTCTTTCGCCTTGCCGGCGACCGGGCTCCCCGAGATGTTCCGCATCGTGTCCCCGCCCGAGGACCGGGTCGTCACGCCGACGGACTCCAGTTTCTCCCAGATCTCGGGGACGTCCTCCAGTTCGATCCAGTGTAGCTGTACCGACTGCCGGGTCGTGAAGTCGATCCAGCGGTCGCCGAACTCGGGGTTCGACACGGGGCCGTCCGCGTACTCACGCGCGACCTCGCCGATCGCACGGAGCTGGCCGGGCTCCAATCGCCCGTTGGCGTTCGTCAACCGCATCATAAAATACCCCTCCTGGCCCGACCGCTGGTGGAAGATCCCCCAGAATTTAAACCGGGAGAACCACTTCTCGCGTTCGTCCTCGGGGATCGACTCCCACCCCGCCTCGGCGAACTCGAGTATCCGCTCGCGGACCTCGTCGCCGTAGAGTTCTTGCTTCCAGCCTTCTTTTTTATGCACCATCGTGGATCGCCCCTGCTGCATCGTTCGGACTTTTCCCCGAATCTGTGTTCGATTGCGTAGTTCGCACGTATCAGAGTTGTCATACAAGCATAAAACGGTTCTCTTTTAATAAATAAACAAATAATCACGCTCGGCGCACGAAGCGAAAGCCCCCGCTCGAAAACGCCGTATTTTCCGGGTGATTCGAGGTTGAAATTTTGTTTGAAAAGAGTGGGCCAGAAAAACCATACATATTCAGATTAGGCATGTACGTTTCGTCGATACCGTTCAATTCAACCGCGATCCGCACCGTGTGGGCGTGTGAATTCGGATCCCTGCCGTCTATTCGAACGTACATTTATTTTTGTTCGAGTATGAAAAGAGTAATAAATTTACCAACTTTTTACAACGTATCGAAACTACTATATCCCTTATCGATAAAAAACGGGTGAGACAAAGGCCCGATGAGACACCAGACACACCCCGATCGCCGCTTTGGCCCGGCGCGTGTCCCGTCGAGCTCCGGCGTCCGGGGCCGACGGCGCCCGGCGCCGGCCCGAGAGCCTCGGAGACCCGATGAGTGACTGGATCCCGACGACGTGCATGCGGTGTGCGGTCGGCTGTGGCCACCTCCAGCGGGGGGCCGACGACGGGTACGGCCTCGACTCGGTCCGCGGCGACGCTGCCCACCCCGTTTCGCGGGGGTTGGCGTGCCAGCGTGGCATCGACGAGACCGCCGACCCGGACGGGGAGTGGCTGACACAGCCACTCATCCGAAAGAACGGCGAGTTGCTTCCGACCAGTTGGGACACCGCGTTGGGGGCCGTGGGCCGGCGGATCGCCGAGGCCCTCGACGTGGATCCAAACGCCGTCGCGGTGTTGGGGAGCGGCCAACAGACGAACGAGGCGGCGTACGCGCTGGGGAAACTCGCCCGCGGCGGCTTCGGCACCCGGTACTACGACGCCAACACGACGCTGTGTATGGCCTCCGCCGTCACAGCGTACTACCAGGCGTTCGGCTCGGACGCGCCGCCGCCGACGTACGACGACATCCCCGAGGCGTCGACACACGTGATCTGGGGGGCAAACCCCGCGGTCGCACACCCCGTCATGTATCGCTGGATCACGTCGAGTGCGGACGACGGCGGCGAGTTGATCGTCGTCGATCCGGTCGAAAGCGAGACGGTCGAGGACGCGGATTTCCACGTCCAGCCCGAACCCGGGACCGATCTGGCCTTCGCTCGGGCCGTGTTGGCGAAGGTGCTCGACTCCGGCGGCGTCGACCGCGAGTTCCTCGAGGGACACACCACAGGGTTCGACTCGTTGTGCGACTCGTTGCCGGGGGTTGCGGCGGCGGCCGACGCCGCCGGCGTGCCGGTCGAGGCGGTCGAGCGCGTCGCGTCGGCCTTCGACGAGCGGACGCTTTTGTACTGGGGGATGGGTGTCAACCAGAGCGTTCAGGGGACGGCGACGGCCCGGTCGCTGATCGATCTGTGTCTGGTGACCGGCAACCTCGGCCCCGGCACCGGCCCGTTCTCGTTGACCGGCCAGGCGAACTCGATGGGAACGCGGCTCTGTTCCTCGAAGGGGACGTGGCCCGGTCACCGCGACTTCGACGATCCCAACCACCGCCGGACGGTCGCAGACGCCTGGGGCGTCCCGGTCGATCGGCTGCCGGACGACCCCGGCCCCGGTCCGGTCGGCATCGTCGACGCGATCGCCGAGGGCCCGGTCGATGTCTGTTGGACGGTGGCGACGAACCCGGTGGCAGGGATGCCGGACGCCGACCGGGTTCGCACGACCCTCGAGGACACGTTCCTCGTCGTCCAGGACACGTTCCGGACCGAGACGGCGGCGATCGCCGACGTGGTGTTGCCGGCCGCGACGTGGGGCGAATCCGACGGGACGGCCACCAACATGGAGCGTTCGATCTCCCGGGTCCGCCCCGCCACCGATGTCCCCTCACAGATCAGACAGGACATCGACATCATCGCCGCCATCGCCGACCGGGTCGTCCCGGAACTGTTCGAGGACCCCCACCCCGACCCCGAGTCCGTCTTCGAGGAGATCCGGGAACTGACCGCCGGGACCCCCGCCGACGTCTCGGGAATCTCCTACGAGCGGTTGGATTCGGAGTTGGCGGTTCGGTGGCCGGCCCCGGACGCCGATTCGGCGGGTGGCTACCGATACGTCGACGGCGACGGGTGGTCGTTCCCGACCGACTCCGGTCTGGCGCGACTCTCGACGTCCAGCCACGGCGGACTCGCCGAACCGACCGACGAGGCGTACCCGCTGACGCTGACGACCGGTCGACGCGGCGACGCGTACAACACGGGGGTTCGAACCCGCGGGGCGGACGCCGACGCCCCGCCGAGTGCCCGGATCCACCCCGATACCATAGAGGAACACGCCGAATCGCTGGATCGGGGTCGGACAGTAATCGCCTCGCGGCGCGCGTCGGTGACTGTCACCGTCAAACCGGACGCCGGCATCCCCGAGGGGACGATCTGGCTCCCGATCCATCACCCATCGGTCAACGCTCTCACGCTTCCGGACGTCGACCCGGAGTCCGACGAACCGAACTTCAAGCAGTGTGCGGTCGACGTGCGTGCCCCCCGCCGGTCGGACCCGGTTACACAGGACGGCTTCGATCCCTCGACCGGGACCTCCGACGACGACTGACCGGGGTTTCCGATCGCGGGGTGGTCGCTGACAGTTCCGGTGTGAAAACGGTTATCTGTGCGGAGACGAACTCGGGATCAAGCGGAGCATATATGAACGAACGATGTCGAAAGACCGTAAAAAGAACACGAAATTACACAAGGTGTGATTTTAATGGCTGATCGTGTGCCGACGACCTGCATGCGGTGTGCGGTCGGCTGTGGGTTTCTACAGACCGGATCCGACGACGGTCGCGGCGTCGGTGGGGTCGACGGTGACGGCGACCACCCGACAAACGCCGGCGCGACCTGCGTCCGTGGCGTCCGCGAGACGGCCGAACCGGCCGGTGAACGCCTGACGCAGCCACTCATACGACGCGGCGGGGAACTCCGCCCGACCGACTGGGACACCGCGTTGGGGGTCGTGTCGGTGCGACTCATCGAGGCACTCAGAGAGAGCGGCGACAACGTCGCGGTGTTGGGGAGCGGCCAACAGACGAACGAGGCGGCGTACGCGCTGGGGAAACTCGCCCGCGGCGGCTTCGGCACCCGGTACTACGACGCCAACACGACGCTGTGTATGGCCTCCGCCGTCACAGCGTACTACCAGGCGTTCGGCTCGGACGCGCCGCCGCCGACGTACGACGACATCCCCGAGGCGTCGACACACGTGATCTGGGGGGCAAACCCCGCGGTCGCACATCCGGTCCTGCACGAGTGGATCGCCTCGAGTGCCCGCGAGGAGGGCGGAACGCTGGTCGTTGTGGATCCAGTCGAGAGCGAGACGGCCGGCGACGCGGACCACCACGTTCGGCCGGACCCGGGGACGGATCTCGCCCTCGCGCGGGCCGTTCTCGCCCGGATCGTCGAGAGAGGGGCGACCGACCGGACGTTCCTCGAGCGATACACGGAAGGGTTCGAACCGCTGTCGGAGTCGCTGCCCGACATCGGGACGGCCGCCGACACCGCCGGAGTATCGGTGCAGACGATCGACGAGTTGGCCGGCGTGTTCGCCGATCGAACGCTTTTGTACTGGGGGATGGGTGTCAACCAGAGCGTTCAGGGGACGGCGACGGCCCGGTCGCTGATCGATCTGTGTCTGGTGACCGGCAACCTCGGCCCCGGCACCGGCCCGTTCTCGTTGACCGGCCAGGCGAACTCGATGGGAACGCGGCTCTGTTCCTCGAAGGGGACGTGGCCCGGTCACCGCGACTTCGACGATCCCAACCACCGCCGGACGGTCGCAGACGCCTGGGGCGTCCCGGTCGATCGGCTGCCGGACGACCCCGGCCCCGGTCCGGTCGGCATCGTCGACGCGATCGCCGAGGGCCCGGTCGATGTCTGTTGGACGGTGGCGACGAACCCGGTGGCAGGGATGCCGGACGCCGACCGGGTTCGTACGGCCCTCGAGGACACGTTTCTCGTCGTCCAGGACGCGTTCCGCTCGGACACGCTCGCCTGTGCTGACGTGGTGTTGCCGGCCGCGACGTGGGGTGAGTCCGAGGGGACGGTGATGAACATGGAACGTCGGGTCTCGCGGATCAACGCGGCGGCCGATCCCCCTGAGGGGGTTCGGCGGGACATAGATATCATCAGCGCGATCGCCGACCGCATCGAACCCGGACTCCTCGAGTCGCCACCGATCGATCCCGAGTCGGTGTTCGAGGAGATCCGCGGGCTGACGGCCGACACGACGGCGGACGTGTCAGGGATTTCATACGAACGGTTGGCGTCGGAGCGTGCGGTTCGGTGGCCGGCCCCGGACGCCGATTCGGCGGGCGGCTACCGGTACGTCGACGGCGACGGGTGGTCGTTCCCGACCGACTCCGGTCTGGCCCGGCTTTCCAACGTTACCTGCCGGGGCGTTCCCGAACCGACCGACGAGGCGTACCCGCTGACGCTGACGACCGGTCGGTGTGATGATGCATACAACACGGGGGTCCGGACCCGCGACGGTGACGGCGACGCCCCACCGATCGCCCGGATCCACCCCGAGACGGTCGCGGAGAACCTGTCGGCGTTCACCCGCGGTCGAACCGTCGTCGAGTCCCGCCGAGCGAGCGTCGCGGTCGAGATCAAACCGACTGACAACGTACCGCCCGGCATGGTCTGGCTCCCGATTCACAACGCGGCGGTCAACGATCTCACCCTCTCGGCGACCGATCCGGCGTCGTCGGAGCCGAACCTCAAACAGTGTGCGGTCACCGTCCGGGCCCCCGACGACGCCGGATCGCCGACTACCGAGGGGCGTCCGTATCGTTTCGCCTCGGACTCCTGATACGGCCGGCCGTCCGTCTACCGACCAGGGGCGGGCGTCGCCTCAGCCGTTGTTGAATGCCGTGGACCGTACGCCCACGACCGACAGCACCTGGTGACCCGACGGTTTCCTCGCCGGCCGTAGGCGTCGGTTCCTCGCCGCCGACCGTAGGCGTCGTTCCGCCGTCGTCATCGCGCGTCGGTTCCACGTTATGATTTCTTCAGTCCTTCCGAAGAAATCCGTAGTTTTTCAAATTCTTCGCCGCAGGCGGTGTCAGAGACGCCGGCTGGCTCCGATATTCGAACAACGCCCACTATGGAAACAAAAATGTAGTAAATGTAATTCATTTGGTTTATTAACCACCAGAACATCCCGTATAGACGTGAAAAGAACAACGAAAGCCGAAATAAAGCCGGGAACGATGGACGGACGAAAGATACGCATTACGGCTCGATCGCCGGAACGACAGTATTCTTTTTCCGTGCGTTCGAACCTACGGGACGCGCTTCCGGGGCACGCATGTGTCGCCGATAAACGGACGACGGAGAGACACGCATGAACCTGACCGACCTACTGTACGGGAAGTACCGAAATCTGATCCTCGCGACGGCGATGTTCAACCTCGGGTTCGTCATCTGGTTTTCGTTTGCCCCCTTCACCGGCGGGATCGCGGACGAGTTCGGGCTTTCTGTCGCTCAACTCGGGATCGTCGCCAGCGCCGCGATCGTCGCCGTCCCGCTCGGCCGGATCATCGTCGGCCCGCTGACCGATCGCTTCGGCGCCGACGTCACGGGCGCCGGGACGCTCATCCTCGTCGGCACGTTCGCGATCGTCAGTTCGTTTGCGACGACCTACGAGGTGTTCACCGCCTCACGGATCGTCGCGTCGCTTTCCGGAATCACGTTCGTTATCGGGATCCAACACGTCGCCGAGTGGTTCGAAGAGGAGAACCTCGGTACGGCCGAGGGGATCTTCGCCGGTGTCGGCAACGCCGGCGCGGGCCTCGGCGCGTACTTCACCCTGCCGCGGATCTTCGGTGAGGGGTACGTCGACCCGATCTTCGGGACGGCCTTTCTGGCCACGTCCTCAAACTGGCGGGCGGCCTTCTTCTATACGGGGACCCTCGCCGTCGCGCTCGGGATCGCCTACTACCTCCTGTGTGACGCGGCGAAATCCGAAGCGAAACGGGAGGCGACGAAGGCCGGCGTGAGCTGGGATCAATGGAAGTTCATCGCGACGCGGTACGGCGCCGTGGTGCTGTCCGTGGCGTACATCATGACGTTCGGGCTCGAACTCGCGATGAACGGCTGGCTCGGCACGTACTACCGCGAGGCGTTCGGCCAGGGCGACATCGTCATCGCGGCGACGTTCGCGGCCACGTTCTCGATCGCGGCCGGCCTCCTGCGTCCGATCGGCGGCTACGTCAGCGACCTCGTCGCACGGAAAGAAAAAAACATCATGCCGTTCTTCGAGGGTGAGTACCGCAACCAATGGACGTTCGCGACGCTCGTCTTCGTCATGCTGTCGATGTTCGGGATGACCGCCGCCGGGCTGACGGGCAACATCTACATCGCCGTCGTCGCCGGCTTCTTCGTCGGCACGGGCTGTGCGTTCTCCGAGGGCGCTATCTTCGCGCAGGTGCCGGCGATGTTCCCGGACAACTCCGGGTCGGTGGCCGGGATCGTCGGCGGGGTCGGGACGGTCGGCGGCGTCGTCTACCCGCTTGCCTTCTCGGCCGCGTTCCTGCCGAACCTCCACGTCGGTTACGCGATCGTCGGGGCGTCGATGATTCCGATCATCGCGCTCAGCGCCTGGGTCTTCCAGCCGAAGATCGCCGCGCGTGCAAACGACGACGGCTGGCTCGTCTCCGGCAGCCGAAGCGGATTCGCGGACACGACCGACGCCGCAAGCGTGGACGACGACTGAGACGGACTGTCGTATTCGTTTGTCGGTGAGCGCCGTGTCGTCCGGACGCTTCCCGGTGGTTTCGGTGTGTTTCATCCGGCGTCCGATTGACATCCTCCCACGGCTGAAGCCGTGGGATTCCTCGGTGGGTGATTCAGGCCGGCCCTGGATCTGAGGCACCATTCCCCTCACGGGTACTCCGGTTTGTGGGCTCCTCTTTGGTCGCTGTTGCGTGACCACGCTGTCGCCAGCAATGGTCGTCCCACTCAAGGCGAGGCACCTTTCGGTGTCCCCTCTCAGGACTGTTCTGCCCTGAGTCCACAGGCCGCGCCATCGGCCTTTCTCCGTCATTTTCACCATCGCTATCCACCACGTTTTGCAGGAAATTTTCACTTCCCACCACATCACTATGCCCCTCAAAGCCACACGACCCACACTGGAACACGTCGCCGTTGCGCGAGACATGCGTCCCTTCATTGCAGCGAGGGCATTGACTGGATGTGCCCGCTTCTGACTCTTCCTCAACGCTGATTCCACACTCGTCTTCAACGACAGTGTGCATCCTGCGCCGGAAGCGACCGTGCGCCCAAAACAAATCCGTCTTCTCGTTGACTGTCGCTGACCAGTGCTTTTCACGAACGTCATCTAACTTCCCGACAAACACTGTATCAACACTCCACTCTGCGAACAAGCATGCGAGGTGACGAACGAGCGCGTCTTGCGCATGATTGCGATGGGCTGTCCGCTTGTCGTACAGTGTCTCGATCAGCTCACTGCTGTCTTCACCTTCGGGCAGCTGTGACTGCAACCCGGCAATTCGCTCGGTGTAATGGTGGAAACGGTCGAATAGTGGCCGGGCGTGAAACACGCGTTGGTGGTGGTGACGGCGACGAAGTTGTTGGCACCGACATCCACGGCGGCCACACACCCCTCGTCGCTGGAGTCTGTGGCCCGTGTTGTGTCGCAGAGAAATGTGACTGGCTGGTTTGCCGTGAATGATTCAGTGGTTCGGTCGTACACCAATTCTAAACGACCACCGTGGCCGTCGTACTGTGGATTGCCTTTGATCGGGACGCGAATCCGCTTGTTGAGTGGAATGCCATATTTTTCTTTTAGCTCGCTGCCGAGTGCGAGTTCGATCCGACTGTGTTCGCCCCACTCAACAGTGTAAGCGTCGTTGCGAATGCACGCTTTCAAGACTCGCTTGCCGTCGTCTTTCCAGTACCCCGGCACACCGGGTTTGTTCTCGCGTTCACCGTCGTAGTAGTTGTCCAATTGCTCGAAAAACGCGCCCCATTGTTCGTCGCATTTGTCGAGCATTTTGTCGGTGATTGCTCGACCGAGAACTGGCCGGAACCGGTTTCGGATTTCGGTTTTTGTGATGGCGTTCCACACGTCGGTTCGCGTTTGGTCGTCGTCGAAGTAGGCTTGTCTGCGGTGGTAGGTGACGATGTTGACGAGGGCGGCTGCCGAGTCAAGCAACTCGATGAGGCACACCTTCTTCCACTCCGCTTTCGGAGCGAGGGCGAAGGTGTTCGTTCGCGTTCTCTCTTCCTCGGTTGTGGCCGCCATCGTCGTATTTAGTTGCTCGTGTTCCAGAATGATAAACCCTGTGGGAGACTGGTGTTTTTGTTCGAGGGGTGGATACAGTACTATATGGCAAAAGACGGGATCGGACGACCAAGAGAGGTGACATGTGAGGACGTGGTGAGTGCGTTTGACAATGTTGAAAAGCCAGTAGCGACTGGGAAACTGTTGGCTGAACTGCTGGACGTATCGAGACAGTCTGTACTCCGGCGGTTACAGGAGCTGGAAGAAGACGGGCGAGTCAAGCGGTGGAAAGTTGGGAGTCGCGCTGTCGTCTGGTGGCCGACCGAACAATCGTAACGTGGGAATCACAGCGAGCGTGTCGTCTGTGGACTGGTTCTCTGTGCCTATCGCTTACACCCACCCCTGAAGGGGATGGGCTTCCGCTCGCTACATGTCAGCGAGTCGGTGGGCGGTGAAGCCAGGCCGTCCGGAGTGATACTGAAACGGACTCGGACTGTCGGCGCCTCAATTCAGCTAAAGCGCCATTTCTCACCGGAGCGTCCGCGATCCGCGCCCGTCGGAAAAAACCCTCGGAGTCTGGTGTGGGAAGGAGACCCAACGCGCCCCGTCAACGCCGTGAAACGAAGAGACCGAATATCCCGCAAGCAGTCGGGCGATGCCCGACGACGGCGGGATCCTCCCGCTTTTCGAAGACCGCTCCGGGGCAACTATGGGCCGTCACGAGAGCCGCCTTTCAGCCAGTTCCGTCCCCTCGACGAGCGCTTCGAGTTTCTTCGGTACGACGGTTGGGTGGACGGCGTTCGCCCCGTCGACGACCGTCTCGAAGCCACAGTCGACCCCGGCAACGAGCCGTGAGGGGTCGCCGATCGCGTCGGCGAAGCGCTCGAGTCTCCCGGCGACGACCGCCGGGTGTTCGACGACGTTGGTCTTCACGTCGATCACGCCGGGGACGAGCCTCCAGCCGTCCGGGAGCGGTTGTTCCTCGAAGGTCCGGTGTTCGTGTCCGTGTCTCGGGTTTGCGGCCTCGACGACCAATCCGCCGACGTTCGCCCCGTAGAGCCGATCGACCACGTCGACCAGTTCGATGTCACGGTGGTGGGGTCCGGGGTAGTTGCCGTAACAGGCGTGTAGTCTGATCCGATCGGCCGGAAGCGAGCCGATCGCCCGGTTGATCGCCTCGACGTGTGTCCGCATCCGCTCGCGGAACTCCGGGACGGACGCGTCCTTGTGGGTCAGCGTGAATCCGGCCAGCAGGTCCGGCGCGTCGATCTGGAGTATCGCTCCCGAGTCGACGACCGCGCTATACTCCGTCGTGAGCGCGTCGGCGAGATCGAACAGGTACGCCGTCTCGGAGCTGTGATACTCGCTTTCGGCGAACCGAAGTATCGCTCCCGGTGACGGGGCGGTGTGGAACCGCTCACCGTGATCGACACCGTCGGCCTCAACCGCCCGGTCGAACCGGTCGAGTTCCCGTCCGAGTTCGTCCTCGCCGACGTAGCTGATCGGTCCCGTCGCGACCGGCCCACCGATGTTTTCGGTGTCGCCGAGAAGCGCCGCGCCGTACTCGGGGTAGTCCTCGAGGTCGGCGGGCCACTCGCGGGCTTTCGTCCCCTCGCCGAACCCCGAAAGCCGGCTCGTGACGCCGACGGAATACGAGATCCGGCCCTGTTCGCCGTCGTTGATGATATCGAGCCCCGCGTTCGTCTGCATCCGAACGGCATCACGGATCGCGGCGTCGACCTGTCGGTCGAACTCGTCGGTCCCACTCGCCGCCGGATCGTCGAGCAGTTCCCGGAGCGACTCGGGACGGGGGAGGCTTCCGACGTGGGTCGTTCGGATGTCGAGATCAGCCATCGTCCGGGTATGCGGGCCGAACAACTAGTAACTGTCGGCGCTTTCTCCGCCGCCGTCGCCCCACGTCGCGTCGGCGATATAGCGGGTACATCATTAACGATCATTACATTTAATACGGTGTGGCGAATACGTCGGTTCACGATGGAGAACCCTGATGCGCCGATCGTCCCGATCGTTCCCACAGAGTCGACACCGTCCGATACTGTGAGCACGCGCTCCGATGGCGGTCGGACGGTCCGCTACGAGACGGCCGAGTGGGGCGCGCCGCTCGTGCCCGAAATATAGCGTCGAAGCGGTTCAGCTCGGCCGGTCCTCGGCACGGACCGCGGACACGTCATAACGGGGCTGTCGCGTCGGTTTCCGACCGTCCGCCCAGAGCAACTCGAAAAGCTGGGACTTCGTTTTATACAGCGTGTCGCTGGTGGTGGAGATCCCGACGTAGCCGTCGTCGTCCGTGGCGGCGAAGGCGATCAGGACGTGGGCGTTGTCGTAGAGGTAGATCCGGCCTTCGACGTTTTCGACGCGTCGAATCGACATGATCTCCTCGGCGCGGTCGTAGATCGCCGGGGAGATAGTGCCGTTCTCCGAGACGACCGCCTGGATCGTAGCTCCCGCCTCGGCCCGGCGGGTGAGCGCCTCGACGTGGTGGTTGAGGATGTGCTCGAAGCTCGTCGGTGTCGTGATCATCCGGATCTCGGAGCCGGCCGACGCCGTGAGCTCGGCGAGCTTATCGAGGATATGGTGGCGGTTCGAATACGTCCAACAGATCTCCGATCGCTCGGCCGGTTCGGGGTCGTCCTCGACCTCGTCGACGAACCGCTCGCCGATCCGGCTGACCTGCGCCAGCTCCTCGTCGTACTGCCGCTGTTTGAACTCGCGGAACCGCTCGATCGCCGCGTCGGGATCGACGGGGCCGAACTTCTTCGGCCGCCCCGGCTGTGTATCGACGAACCCTTTGGTCGACAGCGCATCGAGGGCGTCGTAGACCCGTGGCTGCGGAACGTCGGAGCCATCGGAGACCTCCTGTGCTGTCGAGACACCCTGTCGAAGGAGGGATAAATACGCACAGGCCTCGTACTTCGAGAGCCCGATCTCCTTGAGATACATCAGCGGTTCCTCGTCCATGCCTACCACGTACCGAGACTGGTTTAAATATCTTTCCTACAGCGGTATAAAATAGCTGAATATTGAGGTAAATACCTAATAAGTATCTTATCAGGAGCCATCTCCTAGGTGTTCTGTCTGTTCGTCCAAAGCTGTCGCATCGGTTTACCACTTGTAAGTTGTAACGAGATCCTAACAGACGTTCGTCTATCTATCTCTCCGTAGGTAGTCAATATGCCACACCAAGGCGCGAAAAAAGAACGTATAAGGAGAAACGAACCGCTCGATCGAACAACCGTTTCTGCGGTGGCTCGGATCCCGGTTCCGGCGCCGTTCCCTGATCGGGGGTACGTATGTTAGAGTTCCCGCTGCAGGCCGACCCGGAGATAATTGCTGAGGGTGTCAATCTCATTTGGGTCCTCGTGGCGACGTTTCTGGTCTTTTTCATGCATGCCGGCTTCGGGATGCTCGAATCGGGGCAGGTCCGCTCGAAGAACGTCGCAAACCAGCTCACGAAGAACGTCCTGACGTGGGGAATCGGGGTGATCGCGTATTTCCTCGTCGGAGCCGGCGTATCCGTCGCCATCGCCGCGCTCACGACCGGCGGCAGTCCGTCGGGCGTCTTCGCCCACCTCGATGCCGGCTCGACCGGCTGGGCGTACCTGCTTTTCGGGGCGGCCTTCTCTATGGTCGCGGCCTCGATCGTCTCCGGTGCCGTCGCCGAGCGCGCACAACTCGGCGGATACCTCGTTTTCACCGTCGCCGTCGGTGCGCTCATCTATCCCGTCGCGACCGGGCTGACCTGGGGTGGCGGAATCCTCTCACAGATCGGCTTCCAGGACTTCGCCGGCGGCGCGATCGTCCACATGACCGGCGGGATCTGTGGGCTCGTGGCCGCCTACGTCATCGGCCCCCGGATCGGCCGGTTCAACGACGACGGCTCCTCGAACGTCATCCCGGGACACTCGCTGCCGTACGCGGTCCTCGGGACGCTCATCCTGGCGTTCGGCTGGTACGGATTCAACGTCGGTACCGCCGTCGAGGTGTTCCAGGTCAACGAGGCCGGCGTACTGGGACTGTCGGATTACTCCTACGCTGGCCAAGTCGCGATCAACACCGCACTCGTCATGGGTGCGGGAAGCATCGGCGCCGCGCTCGTCGGGTACGTCCGACAGGGCAAAGTCGATCCATTGATGACCGCGAACGGACTACTCGCCGGCCTCGTCAGCGTCTGTGCGATCGCGGCGGTCGCGAGTTGGCGCGGGACGCTCGTCGTCGGGTTCATCGCCGGGATCCAGGTCGTGTTGGTGTTCGATCTCCTCGAGCGTGTCGGGATCGACGACGTGTGCGCGGTGTTCCCTGTCCACGGTAGTGCGGGACTGCTCAGCGCGCTCGCGTACCCGTTCGTCGACACGACGTCGGCGTTCTCGGCGACACAGCTCGGCATCCAGGTCGTCGGTGTCGCCGTCCTCGCCGCCTGGGCGGCCGGCATCACGCTCGCGATTTACGGCGTGTTGAAGCTCGTCGGATGGGCCAGAGTGAGCCGCGAGGAGGAACTGGAGGGTCTGGACGCCTCCGAACACGGCATCGAGACCTACCCCGAGTTCGGCGGCAACGTCATGGACGACGTAAACCGACGGAGCTCCGGACCGGGCGGAGCGCCTGTGGCCGACGGAAGCGGGGTGGACGACGATGACTGACATCGAGATGGTCGTCGCCTACATCCGCCCGGACAAACTCGGGGACGTAAAACGGGGGCTCGCCGAGGTCGGTGCGCCTTCCTTGACTGTGTCGAACGTCTCCGGCCGAGGGTCACAGCCGGTGAAAAAAAGCCAATGGCGCGGCGAGGAGTACAGCGTCGACCTCCACCAGAAGGTCAAACTCGAGTGCGTCGTCGCCGAGATCCCCGCTGAGGACGTCGCGGAGGCGATCGTCGAGGCCGCACACACCGGCGAGGCCGGCGACGGGAAGGTGTTCGTCCTCCCGGTCGAGGAGGCCTATCAGATCCGCACCGAAACGACCGGCGTCGACGCCGTCTGACGCGTTGTCGTCGTCAGCAGGATACGGGATCAGGGTTCGTCCGCGACGACGAACACGGCGCGATCGCCGTTCGTGATCACCGCGGGGGGACTGTCTGTTTTCGTTCGTGATCATCGCGGGAGGACTGTCTGTTTTCGTTCGTGGTTGTTGATCGCGAATCGTCCGTCGCAGTTGACTACGGTCCAGTTGTAAGTAACCGCCAATATCGGATCGACCGCAGAACCGATACAGGAACGATCACAGGCGTTCGGAACACCGGACGCGATCCGTTTATAAATAAACGGGTGGCGGCAAAAATTTGAAGTGACCCCGTCGAGTCAATAGATAACACGCGACAGACGCATCGTGCGGGACCGACGTTCGGGGATCGATCGGGGTCGTCTACGCCCGACGTGGGTTCGGTGCAACGAGACGTGTTCCCCGCCGCTTCCGACGGTGTCCCGAACTGCCTAGTGATCGAACCACGACAACCCATGAGCAAACAGAAACAGAGCCCAGCCGTGGACCATCCGCTTGCACAGCTCACCGCTGAAGAAATCGAGTCGGCGACCGACATCCTCGAGGCGGAGTCGGAGCTCGGAGACGGCGTCCAGTATCACAACGTCACGCTCAACGAGCCGCCGAAATCGGAGATCAGAGCGTTCGAACCCGGCGATTCCTTCGACCGGAAGCTGGATATCGTCGCCCGGGAGGACCGCGAGACGTACGAGGCGACAGTCTCCGTTACCGATGAGGAACTCCTCAAGTGTGAACACGTTCCGGGTGTCGAGCCGGCGGTCATGCCCGAGGAGATCGAAGGCGCCCGCGAGACGGTGAAAAACGATCCCGAGTGGCGTGAGGCGGCGAAGAAACGCGGCGTCGAGAACTTCGATCTCGTGATGGTCGATCCGTGGTCGGCCAGCGGGTTCGAACCCGAAGCACACGACGACAAGCGACTCTGTCGAGCGATCTCGTGGATCAGAACGAGCGAAAACGACAACGGTCGTGCGCGACCGATCGAGGGGTTGTTCGCGTTCGTCGACCTCGACGAAATGGAGGTCGTCGAGATCGAGGACAACGGGATTCCCGATCCGGACAACCCGCTCCCGCCGGAGGACGCCGATTACCGGGCCGACCGGGTCGACACCCGCGACGACTTCAAACACCTCGACGTCGTCCAGCCCGACGGCCCGAGTTGGGAGGTCGAGGGGAACAAAGTCGAGTGGCTCGATTGGGAGATGCGCGTCGGCTGGAACGCCCGGGAGGGGCTCGTCTTCCACGACGTCTCCTTCGACGACGACGGCGAATCACGGCGGATCCTTCACCGCGCCTCCGCGTGTGAAATGGCGGTCCCCTACGGCGATCCGGACCCGAACCACTCCTGGAAGAACGCCTTCGACATCGGCGAGTACCACGTCGGCCGGATGGCCAACGAACTCACCGAGGGCTGTGACTGCCTCGGCGTCATGAAGTACTTCGATGTGGAGATGAGCACGATGGACGGCGGCTCGAGGACTCTCGAGAGCGCCATCTGTATGCACGAGGAGGACGACGGCGTTCTCTGGAAACACACAGACGAACGGAAGCCACACACCGAGGTTCGCCGTCGTCGCCGACTCGTTATCTCCTTTATCGCGACGGTGTACAACTACGATTACGGGTTCTACTGGTATTTCTACCCGGACGGAAGCATCGAGGCCGAAGTCCGGCTGACGGGGATCGACTCCAACGGCGTCGTTCCCGTCGACGAGACGGCAGACGACACCCACGGCCAGTACGCGATCGTCGCACCGGGCGTGAAGACCCCGATCCACCAGCACTTCTTCAACTTCCGGCTCGATTTCGACATCGACGGCGGGCCGATGCGTGCAAAGGAGGTCCACAACGAGCCGACGGGCAGCGAGCGAAACCGCAAGAACGGGTTTCGGGCGAAAGAAACCCTACTGGAGCGTGAAAACGAGGCCAGACAGGACATCGATCCGCTCCGCGGGCGATACTGGCGGATCGAAAGCAGCGAGACGGAGAACTCGTACGGCCGCAGTTGCGGGTACAAACTCGACCCACACGACAACGTCTCGGCGCCCATGAAGCCGACCTCGAGCGTTATGGAGCGATCCGGGTTCGTCGGGAACCACTTCTGGGCGACGCCGTACGATGACGACGAGAAGTTCGCCGCCGGAGATTATCCGAACCTGAACGACGACACGACGGGACTCCCCGAGTGGACTGAAAACGACCGCTCGCTCGTCGACGAGGACCTCGTCGTTTGGTACACCCAGGGAGTAAACCACGTGACTGCGCCGGAAGATTGGCCGGTCCTCTCGGCCGAAATCGCGAGTTTCGGCCTCGAACCGGAAGGATTCTTCGACAACAACAAATCCGTTACGCTCCCGCCGGAGCCGTGTCACACCGAGTACGAAATCACCAGTCCCGGCGACGACTGACCGCCGCTCGCGTTCGATCCCGAGGTGGGTCCCCCGGCACCCCCCGGTGCTCACGGCGAACAACGGTGTGGTGGTAACGAAGGTACTTGCACCCATTTATCGGTTGTTGACCTAGCATGGAGCTGTCTCGGTCCGATCCCCGCCACAGCATACGAACGGAGCTGTCTCGACCACAGGACGCCGTACGGATCGGGACGCTGCCATGATCGACCCGACCGCGTTGCTCCGCGTCGATCTGGGGTTGTTCTTTCTGATCGGCCTGCTCGGCGGCGCCCACTGTATCGGTATGTGTGGGCCGGTGGTTTCGATGTACGACAGCGCACGGACGCGGTCGGACGGCGGCACGCCCATGCCACGACGGTACCACCATGGGCTGTTCAATATCGGCCGAACGGTGAGCTATGCGCTTTTAGGCGGGGTTTTCGGCGCGTTGGGGGCCGGACTGTATCTGACGATGGACTCGCTTTTGGCGATCACGAACTCGCTCCGTGGCGCGGTCGGAATCGCCCTCGGTACGCTCATCATCTATCACGGGGTCCACACGCTTGCCGGGTGGGACGGGAACGTACTCCGGCGGTTGCCGATCCCGGGGGTTCGGGCCGGGCGACTCCTGAAAGGGGCGTCCGGGCGAGTCGCCCGCGCCGCCGACGGCCGCGGGATCGTTGGGCTGGGGTTGATCCACGGGCTGGTTCCGTGTCCGATGCTGTACGCCGCGTTCGTCTACGTCTTCGCGGTCGGCTCGCCGATAAACGGCGTCGCCGCCCTCGCCGCCCTCGGGATCGGGACCATCCCGGCGGTCTTTTTATACGGGACGACGTTCGGTTCGATCGATCCCGAGCAGGTCCCTCGCATCCATCGGCTACTCGGCGGTGCGTTCGTTCTATTGGGGTACGTTCTCTTCGCGCACGGCTTGATGGCGTTCGGAGTCCATCTCCCCCATCCGGAGCTTCCGCATTACCTTCCGCCGGAACTGCAGGGCGCTGGCGGACACTAATCGGGCCGTTGGACTGGATCCCGACGCAGCCGAAGAAGCGATCCATCACCGACGCCGCTTTGCGATCCGCTCCTCGGCGGTCCCTTCCGTCACGACTTCGTACAGTAGCGCTCGCCCGCCGTCGTCCTTCGGCCGCAGGATCCGCCCGAGGCGCTGGGTGAACTCCCGCTCGCTTCCCGACCCCGACAACACGACGGCGACGTTCGCATCGGGCACGTCAACGCCCTCGTCGAGGACGTTCGCCGCAACGACGCGTGAGTACTCGCCGCGGCGGAACTTACCGAGGATCTCTCGGCGTTCGTCGGCCGACGTTTCGTTCGTGATCGGCGGGATGAGAAACCGCGAGGCGAGTTCGTAGACGAGGTCGGTGTAGGCGGTGAAGACGATTATCCGGTCGTTCCGGTGGCGGTCGAGGATCCCGGCGAGGGCGTCGGTCTTGCGGTCGGCGTTCATCATCACCTCGCGGGCGCGCTGTTTGGCGAGCAGCGCCGCCCGTGCCTCCGGGTCGGAGCCGGAGCGTTTGACGAGTTCCTGGTAGTCGCTCCCCGATCGGAGCTGTATTCCCGACCGCGCGAGGTAGTTAGTGAACGTCTCCTGGTGTGTCTCGTAGGTTTCACGCTCCGTCGGCGTCAACTCGACTTCGATCCGCTTGATGTCGTATTCGGCGAGGTGTTCGCCCGCGAGCTCTTCGGCGTCGCGTCGGTACACGACGCCTCCGAGCAACTCCTCGATCGCCTCGTGAGCACCGTCGGGCCGTTCGAACGTCGCTGTGAGTCCGAGCCGGGCGGGAGCAGCCGAGAGGCGGGCGATGTCGCGGTACCCCTCGCCGCCGAGGTGGTGAACCTCATCGAAGACGAGCAGTCCGAACCGATCGCCCAACCCCTCGGCCCGGAGGTACGCGGAGTCGTAGGTTGCGACCGTGATCGCCTCGACGCGCTGCTCGCCGCCGCCGAGACGGCCGATGGCCGTCGTTTCGCCGAACTCCGTTTCCAGTTCCCCGATCCACTGTTCCAACAGATCGATCGTCGGCACGACGACGAGTGTCGGGGTGTTGAGTGCCGCCATCGCGCCGATCGCAACGACGGTCTTACCGCTCCCGGTCGGTAGTTCGATCACGCCGCGTTCGCCCCCGTCCCGCCAGGCGTCGAGGGCAGCCGTCTGGTATCCCCGGAGGTCGTACGTCGTCGAAAGCGCCCCGAGGTCGGGCGGATCGAGGACGTGGTCCGCAAGCGGCAGCCCGCGGTCGAGACACGTCCGCCGCAAGACCGGGTACCGGTGGGCCGGTGCACGATGGGTTTTCGAGCGTGGATCGCTCTCGACGAACGACAGCCGCGTGATCCCTTCGGGGGCGTCCTCGATCCGAACCGTTCCCTCGTCGTACCGGAGCGTGACCACGCCGAAGTTCGGCGGCGGGCGGGCTTAATTCTACGGGGATTCCGAGTCCATCACCGCCGATCCGGCCCCGACGTTCGTTCCCTGGGATTCAGTATAGGGGTTTATATTACGGGATGCCACACGTCCGAAACGGAGACCCACTCCCAGAGCATCCATGAGTACGAACTTCAGCGGATTCATCGGTGAGGTCCAGCACCGGATCGATACCGGGAATCAGGCGGACGCCGTTCGGACGACGCGAGCAGTGCTTACGACCCTCGGGGAACGGGTCGTGGAAGGTGGCGCAACTGACATCGCGGCTCCGTTGCCGATGGAGATCGACCGGTATCTGTTGGCCGCCGAGCACGGTCACACGTACGACTACGATACGTTCATACAGCGTGTCACCGATCGTCTGAACTACGCCGATCTGGATCTGGACACCGGCTACGGTCGTCCATCTCAGATCGAACCGGGCGAGGCGGTCTATCGGACGAAAGCCGTGATCGCACTCCTCACGGAGACGGTCCCGGGAGGGAAGTTGGCACACGTCGAAAACCAGCTGCCGGAGGAGTTCGACGAACTCTTCGAGTTCGCCGAAGCCCAAACAAAGCCGTGGGAGGCGGACCCGGATCAGTAACTCCCCGCGGCGTTTCTGAACCCTTATTGTCGCTGACGGGTACGTTCGGGTATGAGCGACGAGCAGGCGAGCGCCGTCGACGCGGCCGACGACGGAGCGGAGCCGCCGTCGGAATCGGATACCGACGTGGCGGAACCGACTGGCGAGGAATCGGATACTGAACCGCCGACCGACTCGATCGCCGACCGGATCGACGGCGAGAACCCGGCGTCGGTCGCCGAGGAGATCGTGACCCTCAGAGAGGAAGTCGCCGCCCTCCGAACGGAGCGCGACGAGCTCGAATCGAAGCTCAAACGCAAGCAAGCGGAGTTCCAAAACTACAAGAAGCGACAACGAAAGCAGCGTGAGCGTGAGCGTGAGCGTGCGACCGAAGACCTCGTCGAGGAGCTTCTCGAGGTCCGGGACAACCTCTCGCGGGCGCTCGAACAGGACGGCGACGCCGACATCCGAGAGGGCGTCGAGGCGACGTTCCGGGGGCTCGAATCGGTGCTCGAAGGCGAGGGCGTCGAACCGATCGAGCCCGCCCCCGGCACGGAGACCGATCCGAAACGACACGAAGTCCTGCTCCGTGTCGAGAGCGACGAGCCGGCCGGCACCGTCGCCGACATCCACCGCCCCGGTTACGAGATGGCCGGGAAGGTACTCCGGGCCGCACAGGTCACCGTCTCGGACGGCCCGGAAGGCGGTTCCGGAGCCGACGGCGGTTCCGAAGTCGATGATAGTCCCGGGACCCACAACGGTTCCGAAGCCGGTAACGATACCGAAGCGGACGACAGCCCGGGAGACGATTCGGATCGGCCGACCGACGAACGTTCGGACGAATAGCGGTTCCGGTTATATTTCTCGATCGGCGAAACGACGAACACCGAAAACCGCAACAGGGAACGTCGATGAAATCCTCGCCCCCTCGACTCGTCTAGCAACTTTTAACCGACTCAGACCGGTAGTTACGCCCAACATGGCGAGCAACAAGATCCTCGGTATCGATCTCGGTACCACCAACTCCGCCTTTGCGGTGATGGAGGGTGGCGACCCGGAAATCATCGTCAACGGCGAGGGCGAACGGACGACGCCGTCGATCGTCGCCTTCAGCGACGACGACGAGCGACTCGTCGGGAAGCCCGCAAAAAACCAGGCGGTCCAGAACCCGGACAACACGATCGCCTCGATCAAACGTCACATGGGCGAGGACGATTACACCGTCGAGGCCGGCGGCGAGGAGTACACGCCCGAGCAGATCTCGGCGATGATACTCCAGAAGATCAAACGCGACGCCGAGGAGTATCTCGGTGACGAGATCGAAAAGGCGGTCATCACCGTCCCCGCATACTTCAACGACCGTCAGCGGCAGGCGACGAAGGACGCCGGCGAGATCGCCGGCTTCGAGGTCGAACGCATCGTCAACGAGCCGACGGCCGCGGCGATGGCCTACGGGCTCGACGACGATTCCGACCAGACGGTGCTCGTTTACGACCTCGGCGGCGGCACGTTCGACGTTTCGATCCTCGATCTCGGCGGCGGCGTCTACGAGGTCGTCGCGACGAACGGCGACAACGACCTCGGCGGCGACGACTGGGACGAGGCGATCATCGACTACCTCGCCGACGCCTTCGCCGAGGAACACGGGATCGATCTCCGCGAGGACAGACAGGCGCTCCAGCGGCTGACGGAGGCCGCCGAGGAGGCCAAAATCGAGCTCTCCTCCCGGAAGGAGACGACGATCAACCTGCCGTTCATCGCGGCGACCGACGAGGGGCCGCTCAACCTCGAGGAGAAGCTCTCCCGCGCGAAGTTCGAGTCGCTCACCTCGGATCTCGTCGACCGGACTGTCGAGCCGACCGAGCAGGCGCTTTCGGACGCCGGCTACTCGAAAGGTGACATCGACGAGGTCATCCTCGTCGGCGGCTCGACGCGGATGCCACAGATCCAGGCGAAAGTCGAGGAGCTCACCGGCCAACAGCCGAAAAAGAACGTCAACCCCGACGAGGTCGTTGCGCTGGGTGCGGCGATCCAGGGCGGCGTCCTCGCGGGCGACGTCGACGACATCGTTCTGCTCGACGTGACGCCGCTTAGCCTCGGTATCGAGGTCAAAGGCGGTCTCTTCGAGCGGCTGATCGACAAGAACACCACGATCCCGACGGAGGCCTCGAAGGTCTTTACGACCGCCGCGGCGAACCAGACCTCCGTCAACATCCGCGTCTTCCAGGGCGAACGCGAGATCGCCGAGGAGAACGAACTGCTCGGCGCGTTCCAGTTGACCGGCATCCCGCCGGCGCCCGCGGGAACGCCCCAGATCGAGGTGAGCTTCGACATCGACGAGAACGGCATCGTCAACGTCTCCGCGGAGGATCAGGGATCGGGCAACAGCGAGGACATCACTATTGAGGGCGGCGTCGGCCTCTCCGATGAGGAGATCGAAAAGATGCAACAGGAGGCCGAGGAGCACGCCGAGGAGGACGAAAAACGCCGCGAGCGGATCGAAGCCCGCAACGACGCCGAGTCCACGATCCAGCGCGCCGAGACGCTCCTCGAGGAGAACGACGAGGCCGTCGACGACGACGTCCGCGCTGACATCGAGGCGGCCATCGAGGACCTCGAGGCGGTCGTCGAGGACGACGAGGCGACGACCGAGGAACTCACCGAGGCGACCGAAGCGCTCGCGGATGAGCTCCAGGAGATCGGCAAGCAGATGTATCAACAGCAGGCCGCAGGTGCCGAAGGCGCTGGCGCTGGCGGCATGGGCGGCATGGGCGGTGCCGGCGGCATGGGCGGTATGGGCGGTCCCGGCGGTATGGGCGGTCCCGGCGGTGCTGGCGGGGCCGACGCCGGTAGCAACGACGAGGAGTTCGTCGACGCCGACTTCGAGGACGTCGACGAGGACGACGAGGAGTAGCTCCCACCCCCGTCGCGTCGCTCGGCCACCTATTTCACCGTTTGGGACACAGCTATTCGTCTCGATACCGTATTCGTCCGTATGAGCACAGATCTGGCACAGTCGGTCAAATCGGTCGACGTCCAGACCCGGGTCCAGTACGGAATGATGATCATTTTCGGGTCGCTCTGTTTGATCGCGGCCGCTGCGCCGCTCGAGTTGCTTATGAAGGTCGCCACCGTCTCGACGCTGTTCGGGCTCACGGCGGGTCTGTGGATCGCCCACCTCGTCGGCGTCATCCAACGGGCCGCAGACCGAAACCGGGGTGGGACATGACGATGGCCGACGAGAAACCCAACACCTCGGCGTTTCTCGACGGCATCGAGTTCCTCACCGGCGAGGACCCCAACGCGGGGTCGTTTCTCCTCGTCGTCGGGATGGTAACCTGTGTGTTTATCGCCGGGTTTCAACTCCTGCTCCCGGTCCCCATTTCGCATCTCCTCACCGCGCTCGTCTTAGCCGTCGCCGTGATTAGCCTCATCCTCGGGGCAATCTTGGATACCCTCGGGCACTTCGATCAGTCCCCTCAGTAGCGGTGGCCGCGTTTCGATCCCGCTGTGGGTTTTCTGTCCGTCTCGATGTCCGAGTATCGGGTAGCGCCTCAGTCGTCGCTTCGGAGGTTCGTAACGTCCATCACGTCCGTGAGGAGCTGTGTCTCGAAATCGCTGTCCGCAACGACAAGTTCGTCACCAGCGGACCGCGCGGTCGCCGCGATGAGGAGATCCCGAGCGGCCATCCGTTCACCGTTGTCCATCAGTCGGTCCTGCATCCGCCCCGCCTCCAGGGCGATCTGTTCGTTGAGCTTGAGGGCGCGGACGCCGCCGAACTCCTGGCGGACCGCGACGACGTCGGTTGATCCGGAGCCGACCTCCCCATCGATGACCTCGAAGACGCAGACCGAGGAGGTGAGGTAGGGTTGTCCGCGGTCTTCGACGTACTCGACGACATCGGGGACGCCTTCGAGCATGTCGATGATGACCGAGGAATCGAGGAACGTCACCGCTCGAAGCTCTCCCGAGAGCGCTCTACGGCCTCCCGTGCGCTGTCGGCCTTCCCCTCACTCCACGCACCGATATTGATAGGCTTCTCGCTCTTTACGAGGCGTTCGAGAAGTTCGTCAAAGGTCTCATCCTCTCGCTTCAGGCTCTCTAACATCTCTTTCGTATCGTCTGTGACCCGAATAGATGTACTCATATGTATACGGACTGCATACACGCCTATCTAACTTACGCCGGCTCGGCGCAACGGATATCTACAGCCGCTCGACTCTCTGCCGTTCTCTCGCCTGCCATCGGGGAAGTAGCTGCCTCGATAGTGGTCGAGGAACGTCTCTACATCCCAATCGCCCCAGTCGCACACTAGCGAGCTGCGACCTCTGCGCCCTTCAGAAGCGTGGCCCACGTCCGTCGAAGATCGTGGAACGTGAGGTACTCCCGGCGATCATCGCCGGTCTCGTCGGCCAGCTGCTCGTGAGTATCGGCCATCCAGTTCCGTAGCGTCCTGGTCGACGCGTCGGGCGTCGAGGACTGCGAGGTAACGATCGGATCGTCCGGCGGTTCGGGTCGGTACTCGGCAGCCGTCTCAACCGTGTTTGCTAACTCGCTCTGGATCGGCATCTCTCGGTACTTGTCGCCCTTTCCGTCACGGACTATCAGATACTCGCCCGCTTCGCCGTCAGTCTGGATATCAGTCGGGCGGCGTGTTTTCGGATCTCGAGTTTCAATCCCGTTCTGGGTTTTCTGTCCGTCGCGACCGAACGCTTCCGACGTGTCGAGACAGGCAGAAAACCCAGAACGGGATTGAAACCTGCGAGGCCCGAAGGCGCGCGTGTGGGCTCCCGAGGGTCGAGACAGGCAGAAAACCCAAGACGGGATTGAAACCGACTGGGACGACGTAGAGCGGAGGCCGA